>SAMEA3387478__coassemble_11755_pt1 | contig 2197 bp, 3 predicted proteins | sample SAMEA3387478__metabat2_high_PE_024 | metagenome-assembled genome bin SAMEA3387478 (sample SAMEA3387478) | Felis catus | biome: Faeces | place: United Kingdom | collected 2012 | reverse complement strand
ATTATAGAGGAATCCAGGAGATTAGAAAATCCGCAGGAATATTTGGCGCTTACGTATTATTGGCTTCGTATCCATGTGTGCTTCTCCTTTTATTTTCATTTCAAACTATATATTTTTAAGAAGAACACAGCGATTTCTCGCTGTGCCTCAATGTCACCACTGTTTCCGATATTCTCTTGGACTGCTGCCTTCCACCTTGCGGAACATCCGGCTAAAGTAGTTCGCATCTCCCATGCCGACCGCAACACCAACTTCATCCACAGTCATATCTGTGAAGCGAAGCAGCTGCTTGGCTCTGGTGATCCGCTTTGAAATCAGATAGTTGTTGACCGTCGTTCCGTAAGTCTCTTTGAAGATTTTGGACAGGTAGAACTTATTGATAAAGAACTTTTCTGCCAACTCTTCCAACATGATTTTCTCCGTATAATGCTCGTCCAGATACTCCTTTACAGCTGCCAGTTCCATTCTCTTCCGGCTCACCGTTACGCTCTCTGGATGCCAGGACTGCTCCATTAGGAGAGTCAATAGACTTCCCAGCTTTTCATTGATCCGCATATCTCGTATGTAGTCGGATGAGGAAGCTAAGTTATAAAGGTCTGTCAGGAGTGATGTAAAGGGAGTTAAATCATCCGGATGGAACACCGGCCGACCGCCGCGCTCTTTGTACTTCTCATACACAGCTGGAAGGGACGGTGCATAGAAGTGACACCATTGGATCGACCAAAGATCATCGGAGGTAGAGTGGCTGTAAGCTTTCCTGCAATCAATGAACACACAGTCTCCCTCGCCCAGCTGATATATTTGATTCTCATAGGAAAGCGTTCCCTCGCCAGACAGAACGATGAAGCAAAGAAACGATACCAAATCCTCTCTCTTGGATGTATGTGGATGAACAGCCTGCAAAGAGCCGACCTCCTGCAAATGGAGCAAGGATGTTCTGGCAAAGGCTGATGGGGTGTAAATGATTCGGGAGGAGCTTACGGAAGAAGATTGTGGGTTGAATAGTTCTTGATCCATAAGCTGCTCCCCTTTCTCACTTGTTCATTTAGTCTTCTACCAACTTCATCAATTGGTCTTCACTTTCGCTCATCGCTCTGTAAATACATGCTTCCCAGTAATTTCTACCAAATATTTTTTCTGACGATTGCGCTTTACATCTCAATAATTGGACACAGTCCTTTACTGATAAGCCATCCATTAGGCACATTCTGATACTTTCGCATTCTGTAGATAAAACGCCATTGCTCCGTTCCCGATACCGTTCAAGCAGATGTAGTGTTTCAAAATGCTTCCTAATAATTCCCGTAATCTCTGTTTCGGTCTCAAATTCCAAACGAAACGAAATTTGTGGAATTTTATCAGTTACATAAAATGTAGATTTCAGGTATTTTGTTTGTGGAAGAACATCATAATAAAAATGAATAACTGTTCTTTTTATCTCGTCTTCATTTTTCAGAAACAATCGTTTTCCCTTTACACTATTACAATGACTGCAGCACGGAACCAAATTAGGAGCAAATATAATATACTCCGGATATTCACTTTCCGAAAAATAATGATCCATCGTTGTCGGTTCTGAAATCATACAAAATGGACATACACCTCTGCGTTCTTTGGGAACATTGTCAAGCAGTTGCTTTTTTACCGTTTGGAATACTTTGCTTGTTTTATAAGAATCCTCCATCAACTGCACTTCATCAGGATTCATCATTTTTATAGGTCTTATTTCATGTAATGTATTTTTATTCTGAAGATAAAATTGGTATCGCTGAAAAACCTCATCTTTTAGATTCAGCATTTTTCCCCGGTTCCCATAGCTACACACTTTGCAATCTTTTTGCATTTTACTACATTTCTTACAATGATCATTTTTGTATGTTTTGCTTTGGGCCACATTCTCGAATACCTCTTCATTATTTATCGTTGGTTCACTCAACTGATTCATAATCTCTTATTCGTCCTTGTAACAGCCTTTTAAATAGATCATCGCGTTAAAAGACAACGCCCCATCAAAAATCTCTAAAGCGTCCTCAAAACTCATTTTTTTGCTCAGATTATTTAGAATTGTCTTGTAATTGCTTTCTGATCCATTTACATCAAAAATATCATTTGTAATATTCGTAACATTTTCTCCAAAACATTCCAACGCTGGCGTTCTCACCATAAGAACATTATCAATTCTTGATAATATCTGCAC
>SAMEA3387478__coassemble_4391_pt1 | contig 5668 bp, 4 predicted proteins | sample SAMEA3387478__metabat2_high_PE_024 | metagenome-assembled genome bin SAMEA3387478 (sample SAMEA3387478) | Felis catus | biome: Faeces | place: United Kingdom | collected 2012 | reverse complement strand
AGGAAGTAGACAGGCTTCTCAGTCAGCCTAATCCCCATACAGGCAAGGGAATCAGGGATAAAGCTATGATGGAGCTTCTCTATGCTACCGGAATGCGTGTCAGCGAGCTTCTGGCTCTTAAAACAGAGGATGTGAATTTAAGCTTCGGATATGTGATCTGCCATGACAACGGAAAGGAGCGGGTGATTCCCATTGGGAATGTCAGCCGTGACATGCTGCAGAGATATATGGATGAGGCAAGAGATTTTTTTGTGAAAAATCAAAGAGAAACAGCTCTTTTTACAAACTGCTCCGGAAAGCCCATGAGCAGGCAGGGGTTCTGGAAGGTGCTTAAGGGATATGCGGAGAATGCCGGAATCCACAAGGACATTACTCCTCATACGCTTCGGCATTCATTTGCAGTCCACATGCTGCAGAATGGAGCAGATATAAAAAGTGTTCAGGAAATGCTTGGTCATTCGGATATTTCATCCACCCAGATGTATCTGGGGCTGGATACTGTAAAAATGAGAGACGTTTATATGAAAGCACACCCCAGAAGCTGAATGCCGGGGTGTGCTTTCAATCACAATAAGGCTTTTTATAGATCAAGTCATAGTATCATTTTGTAAAATATCAATCAAATCACTTTTGAGAAGTTTGTTTCCGCCTATATAGTAAGCCAGACCAACAAGCGCGAACACGAATAAAAAGAATATTAAAACAGGAATAAATGGTGCCTTTTTCAAAAATTCTACTGGATTTAAGTAGCTTGCAGTGATCATAAAACCGACTATAATTATGGTCAAGGGAACTGTAATGGCAAGAGGGCGTCCTGCAATCACTAATACTTCAATAGCAAACATTTTTTTCATACTTTTTGGAGACATTCCTATTGAAGCATATCTGGTAAATTCTCGTTTTCTCTGTCTTAAAAAACCCAGAGTGTTGGAAAAAATGTTGGAAAGGCCAATAGCGGCCAGTAAAACGCATAACGAGCCTAACACCAGAATCATTCCTTTTTTCATTGTAGCATCAGATATTTTTTCCTGAATACGATTTTCGATTAAAATGTTATCTTTCTGAGACAGTGTCCGTAAAATTTCACTTTGTAATTCATTTAGTTTGGGAAGCGTTACTTTTTCTGGTCCGAGTACTCGTATATATGTCTCTGGTTCAGTATGACCAATTACTCCTGATATTTGCTTCCACAGTGATAAAGGAATAAATTGAACTAATGTATAATCCTCATATTCTTCTCTTAATGTTATAGGCTCCTGTGTATAAGCAAGAACCGGAATATCTGTTGATATTTCAGTGTTTTCAATGTTTTGCAGGGTGATGGTTCTTTGCTGATTTTTTATAAAAGGAATATATTTTTTATAGCGGAAATTGCTGTTTAAGCTGTCCCAAATACGATTAAGCACAATACTTCCGTCCAACCTTGGTACAATATTTAATTGTCTGCAATATTCTTCAAAGCTTTTATCATCTATAATGATGATTGGCGATTTTACAGAGCAGCTGTATTTTTCTGTATTTATAGAATTGTCTGTGACAGCCTCCAGGTCTCCTAAACGTATTAATTCATCACTGATTTCTGTCTCTGGTATGGAACAGGTAGCTATTGCTTTTTGGTATACAAGACTGTTTCTGACATTTGGCAAATTTTTAATCTCGTCTCCTTGATGAAATTCAGAAATATCAGTGTTTTTCAGGGTTACCATTATATCCCAAGTATCCTGATATCTTTCAAAATAACTATAATTTGTACTAATATCTGCTAAAGTGAAAAAGCAAAGCATTATCGTAAAACTTAAGAAAGAAAGGGTAAGAGAAAGGTGAGAAGTACGAAGCACTTTGCTCTGTGCTTTCAGTGCATTGGCAGCCAATTCTCCTTCTATACCAAATACCTTGGATAATAAGCAGGAATGTTTTTTCTTTTTTAAGAGTAGTTCATTTGTGCCCTGCAATGCCTGAAGAGTAGTCAGTTTAATTAATTTTTTTGCAGGTAAGCAGGCAGAAATAAATACAGTTAAAACTGACACAAAAATAGTTGCCATAAACACAACAGGGTGATATTGAAAAACGGCATTATGTCGCCCTGCTATTTCCTGTGCAAAAAAATTTATAATTTTTATTGTCAAGGCACCGCCTGCGATTCCGAGTAAACTGCCTGTTAAAATTGGAAGGATACAGAGCATTGCAGCTTCCTGCAGGAGACAGGTAAAAATCTGTCCTGGCGTGGCTCCGATACTGGACAATATTCCAAATTGATGTAGTCTTGCATACATAGAAACTGCAAAAGAATTATGTATAATCAGGATTAAAGAAACAGATACCACAAGTAATAAGACAATAAAAAAAGCCATTAAAAGCGGTGGACTATTATCCTGAGGATTATGCACCATGTATCTTGATAACAGCAGTTCATGATAAGAGGCGGCAGTACTGTCAAGATTTAACTTCTCGGTTATTAATGGCATATCTTTATAGGCATTTCTTATATTTTGAAACCAGATATCAGCGACAATATTTTTTTCTGTTGATAAGGTATTATTGATTTCAGCTTTTTTTACATTTGAAAAATTTTTTATTATAGATAAATCTGTTTCATTTATTCCGGAAATTCTTCCCTGCCAGCTGCCCTCATCTATTGTAATCTGTTCAACTTCGTAAATCCAGAAGTTGTAAAACAGGCTGCATATCAGTGATAAAAACAGAGCAGAGATAAAAGCTGCTGTAATAATGGATATACTGGAGGCTTTATTCTTTTTAATAAAGTTAGCTGAAAAATCTTTCCACATTACACACACCGTCCTCTCGTGTCACTGATGATTTTTCCGTCTTCTAAGGTTATTATGCGATCTGCTTCCAATGCGATTTTCTCATCATGGGTAATCAGTAAAATTGTCTGATTGAGATTACGATTTGATAATTTAAGCATATCAATAATTTCTTTGGAATTTTTCTGGTCAAGATTTCCTGTGGGTTCATCTGCTAAAAGGAGAGCAGGACGGTAAATCAATGCTCTGGCGATTGCAGCTCTCTGCTGCTGCCCGCCTGACAGCTGATTTGGAAGAAAATTTAGTTTGTCTGAAATCCCTAACGAATTTACTATTTGCTCAAAATATTCCTGATTTACTTTTTTCTTATCCAGCAAAAGAGGCATTAAAATATTTTTCTGGATGGTAAGAGTTGGAATCAGGTTGTAGAACTGATAAATCAGCCCAACCTTCCTGCGGCGGAAAATTGCTGCCTGTGTCCGGTTCATAGAAGAAATATCAATATCATCTACGAGAACTTTCCCGTTGGTAGGCTTTTCTACACTTCCCAGAATATGCAGGAGCGTAGACTTCCCTGAACCGGAGGCCCCTATAATTGCAACAAATTCACCTTTTTCAACTGATAAATTAACTTTATCCAGAGCCCGGACCTGATTAGCACCAGAACCATATATTTTTCCAATACATTCACATTTTAAGATTTCCATGCCAGATGCTCCTTTCCGTTAGAAGAAAATTCCTTGTTGCTTTTTAGTATAACAAAGAAAAATGACATCTCAGTGACTGTAAATACGGATTTCGAAGCAGGCTCCTCCATCTGGAAGATTGCGGGCAGTTATATTTCCGTTCTGTAATTCAAAGATAGATTTCGCTAATGCAAGACCAATACCGATTCCATTAGAAGATGCATTTATTCCGCGATAAAATCGTTCAAAAAGATGGGGGATATCATCGGGATAAAAGCCCTCTCCTTCATCCCATATTAAAATCTCTGAATATATAGGATTAGTGGAGTAATCACAATATATGGTTCCATTTTGAGTGGAATGTTCTATACAGTTTTTTAGAAGGTTCAGAAACGCTTCCATAGTCCATTCCATATCGCCGATAATCTCAACACAGCCTTTATCTGGAATTAATATAGATATACCTTCTTTTTGCAGAAAATCACTTAAATTATCTGCTGCAAGAGTAAGAGCGGTATAAATATCAACTTTTGAATATTTAAATGGTAAAGTGCCGGCATCTATTTTGGACAAAGTAAGCAGTGCTTCTTCTAATACACTTAATCGTTCCAGTTGCTTTTTTATTTGTTTTGTCCGTACATCTGGCATTTCGTTTTGAATAAGCTGCAGGGAAAGAGATGCGGCTGTAACAGGTGTTTTTAGCTGATGAGCAATATTGGCAAGATTATCTGCAAAATTGTTTTTTGATTTTAATGCTGCCTCTTTTGTATAAATAAGCTGTGTTACTGTTTTATATATTTCATCCTGTAAACAGGAAAATTCATCCTCTTTAGTATGAATGACTATTTTTTCTTTCCCGATATTGATCCGTTCCAGATAGTCTGTTAACTCTGATATCCGCAGTTTTTTTCTCCGGTTCATCCACCATAAAGAAACCAGGAAGCAGCCGGAAATCATTACAAATATAATTGAGGAAAGGATAAAGAAATTTGTGACTGTTCCATTATAAAACTGAGTACTTTTATATCCATATCGGGTTAAAAAGAAAGTTTCATTGGAATGTTCTCTGGGGGAGACCAGGTACTCTTTCACAGAGGAGAGAATCTGTTGTTCTGCCTCAGGATTATTTTGTATAAGAAGTTCACAAAATTTTGAGAGGTGTTCAAATGCAGATTTCTGATACAGATTCAATCCAAATACTGATATAAGTATGATTCCTGTAAGACAGAATATAATTGGAAGACCAAAAGCCAGAAATTGTTTTTTTCTTTCTGTCATACAGTGTCCTCCATACGATAACCAAAGCTGCGGACAGTTTTCAGACAGCCAGGATTATTCAATTTTTCACGAAGACGTTTCATTGTAACTGTCAGTGTGTTGTCATTTACATAAATTCCATTACTGTCCCATATGAATTCAAGTAATTGGCCTCTGGTTAAGGTTTTCCCTTTATTTTCCATTAAAAGCAAAAGTAACTGATATTCTGGCTGGCTTAATATAACTTCCCTCTGATTGCAGAAAACAGTCATTTTTTCTTTGTCTAACAAAAGGTTATCACAGGACAGACGTGAATTGTTAGTTTGCCCTGTTCGCCGAAGCAAAGCAAGAATACGAGAATATAGCACATTCAATTCAAATGGTTTTACCACATAATCATCTGCTCCATAACCTAAACCAGCTACAATATCATGAGAATCGCTGCGGACTGTCAGGAAAATAACCGGGAGATGCTCCCAGTGGCTCCGGATCCATCTGCAAAGCTCACTTCCCTGTCCGTCAGGCATATTCCAATCCAGCAGAACAATATCAGGGAGAGATTGCAGCAGTGCTGATTTTGCAAGAGCTACTGTAGAAAAAGTAATTATTTTGCAGTTATGCTGTTCAAGATATTCTTTTACAGAGCATGCAATATTTTCGTCATCTTCGATATAGTAAATATCTGTCATTTTCAGTACCTCCAGTCAGATTGTTTTGCCAGAAAACAGAATATCTGTTTTTCGGCAAATAGTTTGATTTTTTGTTCAAAAGAAAAATGCCCGAATAAGCCTGTAAAGTAAGGTTGTTCGGACATTTAAAAGATATAAAACATATCAGGAGTTAATCAGCACATTTCTGCAATCGTATACAGAAGCTTCTCTGTATCTTCCCATCCAAGACAGGGGTCTGTAATGGATTTTCCGTAAATATGATCTCCTCCGATCTTCTGATTTCCGGATT
>SAMEA3387478__coassemble_3532_pt1 | contig 7564 bp, 8 predicted proteins | sample SAMEA3387478__metabat2_high_PE_024 | metagenome-assembled genome bin SAMEA3387478 (sample SAMEA3387478) | Felis catus | biome: Faeces | place: United Kingdom | collected 2012 | reverse complement strand
CTGTGCCTCTGAAGCAGAAAAAGGAAAAAATAAACGGAACACTGATGCTGTATCCGGAAAGCCCTGCAGTGCTTCAGGTTTCTCTGAAGGATACAGAGACTGTTGTATCAGCGGGGGAGGTTCAGTATGCCAGAGAGCATCCCATGGAAGAAGCGCGGATCCGCCAGCAAATGGAAAAACTGGGAAACACAGAATTTGTCTGGGACAGTCTTGATATTCAGTCCGACGGAAATATTTTTGTGCCTGTAAAGGTTTTAAATGAACTGAGAAGAACTGCTCTTGCACAGCTGGAGCAGGAGTTTCTTGAAAAATACAAAAGAGAAGCTCCGGAAAAGATTCTCCGGGGGGAAGAAGCGAAGATACAGCCCGGAGTCAGATCAGAGGATCCACTGGGTATCTATGCCTCCTGCGAGAAACCGGAACAGGCAGAGGTCCTTATGAACAGTCCGGAGATCACAGGCCTTTATCTGCCTTTTGATGTGATGGAAACCTGTATGGAACAGGGACTTCAGAAGGAAAAAGAACTGTACCTTTCTCTTCCGCGGATCACCCGTGGGAAAATGCCGGAAGAGTATCGAAAAAAGGCTCTGACCTGGCTTTCCATGGGAATGAAAGGCTTTCTGGTAAGAAATCTGGAAGCCTATGGAATGCTGAGAGAAGAGGGGCTTCAGAAATATTGTGTGGCAGATGCGTCTCTTTATACCTGGAATGATGAAGCCTGCGCGTTCTGGAAAGACGAGGGGATTCTGAGAAATACTGTTCCTCTGGAATTAAATGAAAAGGAGCTGCGCCACAGAACAAACCGGGACAGTGAGTTTATTATTTATGGGTATATTCCTCTGATGCTGTCTGCCCAGTGTGTGCGCAAGAACACTTTTCAGTGTGACAGAAAAGAAGCGCATATGGTGTTAAAGGACAGATATGATAAGGAATTTCCATGCGCCTGCGTCTGCTATCCCTGGAAAACCGGAACTACAGACCAAAAAGAGTTCTGTTATAATATTATTTATAACAGCATCCCTTATGGACTTTTAAATGAAAGCCAAAAGGTAAAGGAACTTAAAACAGCATCTCTCAGACTTTCCTTTACTCTGGAATCTGCAAAGGAGACAAAGGAAATCGTCAGAGAGTTTCTGGACGTATATGTTTACGGAAAAAAAGCTTCTGCCCGTGAGTTTACAAAGGGACATTTTAAAAGAGGAGCCGAATAAGGCATATGATTAATGTAATTGTTGAATTATCAAAGTATCTGATCCTGACGCTGATGATCATTTATACCTTTCACTGTTTTTACACAGTGCGCCAACAGGATGAGATTGAGAGAAACGAACTTCTGCGCCAGCAGATGGTACTGATCTTTTTTATGGATTTCACTGCATTTCTGGTGATCTATCTGAAAACCTTTAATTTTCAGGTGATTGTTTTTTATGTTGAAATGATGGTGTTTTTTGCAGCGGTGCAGATCCTGTACAGGATTTTTTACAAAAAGGCATCTCTGCTTCTTCTGAACAATATGTGTATGCTTTTAAGCGTGGGATTTATCATGCTTTGCAGACTGGATATCGCCACAGCCACGAAGCAGCTTGTGATCGCGGCGGCAGCCAGCGGAATCGCGCTGATCATTCCGGTTATGATCCGGAAAATGAAATTTCTCCGAAGGCTTACCTGGCTTTACGCAGGAGTGGGCATCATCCTGCTTGCGGCAGTTTTTCTTCTTGCAAGAACAAGCTACGGAGCAAAGCTGTCTCTGATGGGAATTCAGCCCTCTGAGGTTATTAAAATTACCTTTGTGTTTTTTACAGCCTCTCTGTTTTCCAGGGCAAACGATTTTCGCACGGTTGTGCAGGCAACTGTAGTAGCGGCTCTTCATGTGGGCATCCTGGTGCTTTCCAGAGATCTTGGAAGCGCGGTGATCTTTTTTGCCGCCTATCTTGTAATGCTCTATGTTTCCACAAAAAAGCCTCAGTATCTGGGACTTGGACTGGCAGGGGGAAGCCTTGGGGCAGTGGTGGCATACTTCCTTTTCGGTCATGTGCGCCAGAGAGTCAGCGCATGGAGAGATCCGATGGCTGTTTATCAGAACGAAGGCTATCAGATCGTCCAGTCACTGTTTGCCATCGGAACAGGCGGCTGGTTCGGCATGGGACTTTGCCAGGGTTCGCCGGAGTCTATCCCTGTTGTAAAAAATGACTTTATTTTCAGTGCTATCTGTGAGGAACTGGGCGGAATTTTTGCAATCTGTCTGATCCTGGTATGTATGAGCTTTTTCCTGATGATCGTAAATATTGCTCTCAGGATCAAAAATCCGTTTTACAAGCTGATTGCTCTGGGACTGGGAACAGAATATGCATTTCAGGTCATCCTCACTATTGGCGGAGCTACCAAGTTTATTCCTATGACAGGCGTTACCCTGCCGCTGGTAAGTTACGGAGGAAGCTCTGTAATGAGTACGATCCTGATGCTTGCCATTATCCAGGGACTGTATATTTTAAGAGAAGACGAGGACGAGGAATTTGAGAGACGCAGAAAAGAAGCAGCGCAGAGAATTCGAGCAAGAGAGGAAGCGCGCAGAGCGAGAGATATCTAAAAAAAGACGTGCCAGAAACAGAGAATATACATTTGTATCCTGGTTTTTTGTGGCTGTTTTTATGGCAATGATCGGATATCTTGTATATTTTAATGTGGTAAAAAGCGAAGACTTTATCAACAGTCCGTACAACACCAGACAGGACACCTTTTCAGACCGGGTGGTAAGAGGGCAGATTCTTTCTTCTGAGGGAGAGATCCTTGCCAAAACAGATGTTTATGACGACGGTACTGAGGACAGGATCTATCCTTATGCAAATATATTTTCTCATGTGATCGGGTATGATTCCAATGGAAAAAGCGGGCTGGAATCAGAGGCAAACTTTCAGCTTCTGACCTCTCATGAGTTTTTCCTGAACCAGATGAAAAATGAATTTCTGGGCAGAAAAAATATGGGAGACACCGTGATCTCTACCTTAAGCGCAAACCTGCAGACAACTGCCTATAATGCTCTGGGAGACAGAAGAGGAGCTGTGGTGGCCATGGAACCCTCTACCGGAAAGATCCTTGCCATGGTCAGCAAACCGGATTTTGATCCGAACTCCATTGAGGAAAACTGGGACTGGCTGGTCAGTGACGAGACAAACTCCAGTCTGTTAAACAGAGCTACCCAGGGACAGTACCCGCCGGGATCTACCTTCAAGGTGGTAACGGCCCTTGATTATTTCAGAAAACACGGAAGCTTTAACGGATATTCCTATGTCTGTGAGGGAAGTATTACAAAAGAAGATCATACCATTCAGTGCTATAACGGGACAGTCCACGGACAGGAGGATTTTTACTCGGCCTTTGCCAGCTCCTGCAACTGTGCATTTGCGCAGATGGGGCTGGATCTGGGAGGAGGATCTCTGCTGGAAACAAGCGAGGATCTGCTTTTTAATAAAAAGCTTCCCCTTGCCTCCTACAAAAAAAGTACCTTCAGCCTGAACGGAAAGTCAGGAATCCCTCTTACCATGCAGACCTCCATCGGTCAGGGAAACACCCTTGTTTCCCCTGCCCATATGGCAATGATCACCTGCGCTATTGCAAACAACGGAGTGCTTATGAAGCCGTATCTGATTGACAGAGTAGTAAACAATACAGGAGATCAGGTAGATGAAACTGCTCCGGAGGTGTATAAACGTCTCATGACAAAAAATGAGGCAGTGATGCTGGGAGAGCTGATGAAAGATGTTGTAGAATACGGAACCGCCTCTGCTCTTTCCGGACAGGGCTATACGGCGGCAGGAAAGACCGGTTCCGCCGAATATGATGAAAACGGCTCCAGTCATTCCTGGTTTATCGGATATTCCAATGTGGATGATCCGGATCTTGCGGTTGCAGTGATCGTTGAAGGAGGAGGTACCGGAAGCGAGGCTGCTGTGCCGATCGCCTCTCAGCTTTTTAACGCTTATTACTACAACTGACCGGAACAAACAGTTGCCAGCAGAGGCAAAAAGAGTTATACTATATCCAGTTTGAAATATCATTCACACGCATTACAGGAGGGACTTGCAGATGATAGAAGCAACGAGCTGTGGCGGTGTGGTAATTTATCGTGGAAAAATACTGGCTTTATACAAATCTTACAGAAACAGATATGAAGGCTGGGTATTGCCAAAGGGAACCGTTGAAAAGGGAGAGACCCATATCCAGACGGCGCTTAGGGAGGTCAAGGAGGAAGCAGATGTAAACGCTTCTATTGTAAAATATGTAGGCAAAAGTCATTACAATTTTACAGTTCCCGAGGATATGGTCACCAAGGAAGTTCACTGGTATCTGATGACGGCTGATAATTATCATAGCAGACCTCAGAGAGAGGAATTTTTTGTGGACTCCGGGTATTACAAGTTTCATGAAATTTATCATCTTCTCCGTTTTTCCAATGAAAAACAGATTGTGGAGAAGGCGTATCAGGAATATCTGGAAATGAGGAGTCAGGGACTCTGGGGCAAAAAATAAACAGGGTTGTGTTTTACGCAGCCCTGTTTAGATTTATCAAAAAGGGGGAATCCTTTAAATGCTGAAATGGCATGACCATTATTACGTAGGAGAAAGTGTACGTGATGAAAGCGCAGTCCGTGAGAAGCTGGATGCAGGAAAACCTGTGCCCGGAATTTATCTGGTGACTTTTTCGGACAACCCTCATAACATTCTGGAGATCATTCCGGCTGTGACCTTGTTCCAGAAAACTGCTGCCAGACTGTGTCCTGAGATCGTAGGCATGGCAAAGGGCATGGATGAAGCCATGGAACTGGTGCAGATGATCGTACAGACTGTGTATGAGGAGACAGGGGATGTCTTGGTGGAAAAATATTTAAAAAACAGGTGAAGGCATGTTACATATCTTATGGATGCTGATAAAATTGATATTGATCCTTCTGGGAACGGTTTTGGGACTGGCAGTGCTTGTTTTGCTGCTGCTTTTGTTCTGTCCTGTCAGATACAGCGCCGAGGCTTTAAAAGAAACGTCCTCTTTTAAGGAAACCGAAGCCGCAGTTCGTGTAAGCTGGCTGTTCGGAGGCATTTCCTTTACTTTCAGAAGAATACAGGGAAAAAATACTCAGAAACTTTGCGTTTTTGGGATTCCGGTTCTGAGCCTTCTCCAAAAACGGAAACAGAAAAAGGCCGCTGCCGGGAAAGTGCAAACGGCAGAGAAAAGCTCTTTGTCTGAACAGCCGACTGAGAAGCCGCTGCCCGAGACAAAAATATCCCTGCCTGAGACAGAAATATCCCTGCCGCAGAAAAAGAAACCGGATATTCCCTATGGTTCTGCCGAAGCAAAACAGAAAAAAGATCCGGAAACAGGCACTTCTGATCTCAGTGAATCAGACGAGAAGATCCGGACTGAAAACAAGAATAAAATATCAGCACTTCCGGACAAACTAAAAGAAATCATGGACAGGCTTGCGCAGCTTCCTTCTATGCTCAGCAAAATTCCGTTAACAATCCGGAGGATTTATGATAAGATAGACTGGTACAGACAGTTTTTTGAGTATCCTAGGACAAAGGAGGCAGTGAGTCTGGTTCTTGACCGGAGCAAAAAACTGATGCATCATATTTTCCCAAAAAAGATAAAGGGGAAGGTGACTTTTGGAAGCGAAGATCCTTCCATAACCGGAACCGCTCTTGCAGTTCTGGGAATGACAATGCCCTTCCATAAAAACAGAGTGGAGATTGTTCCTGTTTTTGACAATCAGAATATTCTGGAGGGAAATATAAAAATAAAAGGCAGGATCTACGGCTTTGTACCGGTGAAAATGCTGGCAGAGCTTTATTTCAATAAAAATATTAAATATATCATCAGCCGATGGAAGCATAAGGAGGTCTGAAAATGGCAAACGAAAATAATTTTAAGGACACGGTAAATTCCCTTTTTAAAGGACTGGACACATTTATTTCAGCAAAAACCGTTGTGGGGGAGGCAGTCCATGTAGGCGATACCATCATCCTTCCGTTGGTAGACGTTACCTTCGGCGTAGGCGCGGGAGCCTTTGAGGGGGACAAAAAAAGCAACGGCGGCGGTGGAATGACCGGAAAGATGATGCCGAGCGCTGTGCTGGTGATCCAGAACGGAACTACGAAGCTGGTAAATATTAAAAATCAGGACGGACTGACCAAGGTTCTTGATATGGTTCCGGATTTTGTGGACAGATTTGCCGCAGGAAAAAACAGCAGTGAAACAACCGGCACAGAAATCTGATTTTATCTTTTTATTTGTGTTCCCGGAAGTATTTGCCGCATAAGATAGTATAGACCAAAGAGAAGAGGTTGTGCGATGTGGGAAGACTTCTGGGACTGATGCTTTTTTGTATAGGGATTGGAATGGTGATCGGAATGCTGATCGCGGAAAGTGTGATTATTGTGATCGCAGCAGGTCTCTGTCTGCTTTGCGGATATCATATGTTTTGCAGATAAAAAATTCCCCACGCTTTTGCGAGGGGAATTTTTAAGTTTGAGTTTTATGCTCTTTCAACTTTTCCGGATCTCAGACAAGAAGTACATACATACATCTTTTTAGCTCCGCCTGTAGCAGTTTTAACTTTTACAGACTTTACGTTGGATTTCCACATTTTATTGGATCTTCTATGGGAATGACTTACATTATTTCCGAAGTGAGCACCTTTTTCACAGATTGCACATTTAGCCATGATAGCACCTCCTTGACGCTTTTTTTCAACAGATTTTATTTTAACAGATGAAAAAGGCTTTTGCAAGCAAAAAAAGGAAAAATATAAAAATTATTTCCGTTTTTGGAACCCATTGAAAAATAGGCGTTTTTGAGGTCCCCAGATTGTTGCACAACAGGTGCACAACACCCACTCTTTTATGACGCTTAATGTTTGTATCATACAAAATATCTCTAATGCAATTACAACCGATTCTAGGGCATAAAATGAACTTTATATCTATATTCGAATATTCCCCAATCTGTTATAAATCACATTTTTTATTTACTGCAGAATCCATCATACTATATATGAAAAAAGCCGGGTCTATTCATCTCTTTTTATTTTTCTTTCATCAATCCGGCATTACTATATATTGATGGCGAAAGCCATATAATTATACATGCCCTGCATTTTGCGGGGCTTTTTATTTTGTTCAGGGAGTAATCATATTAAAAAATGAACGATACACACAAAATAATAACAGACTGTTTATATAAACAGATGCAAAAATTCGCCCATTTTTCAAAATATCTATCATATTAACAATGAAAGAAAATAAAAGAAAAAGAGGGAATTATATGGAAAATAAATTTACTAAAATACAGACTACAATAGATGCAATGCTAGCCAGCGGGCAACAAATTCCTCCAGCCTTAATGGATGCATATGCAAAAATCATAAAACAGGAAATGGTCAGTGCAGATGATGCACCTGCTAAGCGGGATTATTATTCTATGATAATAAAAAATGAGGATTATTCGGCGATAACAAAAAATACACTGATGGACAATAATTTTTACAGATTCTTGTTTCATGCACCACTATAT
>SAMEA3387478__coassemble_3493_pt1 | contig 7701 bp, 4 predicted proteins | sample SAMEA3387478__metabat2_high_PE_024 | metagenome-assembled genome bin SAMEA3387478 (sample SAMEA3387478) | Felis catus | biome: Faeces | place: United Kingdom | collected 2012 | reverse complement strand
GCTCATGTGACAAAGATCGACTTTGGATATGAGGCAGACCGTTATTTCCCAAATCTGGACGAGTCTCCGGAATGGGAGATCACAGCCAGAAGCGAAGAGCAGACTTATTTTGATCTGGAATATGAGTTTGTGAAATACGAAAGAGTAAAATAAAAATATGACACAGGAACAGACATGTTCCGGAAAAGAAAACGCTGCAGAGCCTATATTTTCTGCAGCGTTTGACTTTTTGGAAGGTATTATTCGATTACCTGAAGCCAGCCTTCAGGAGCTTCCAGACGTCCCATCTGGATACCGGTAAGAGCTTCATAAAGCTTTTTGGTTACAGGCCCCATCTCTGTCATGCCGGAGGGGAAGCAGATTTCTTTTCCGTGGTCCACGATTTTTCCTACAGGAGAAATAACAGCAGCAGTACCGCAAAGGCCGCACTCTGCAAAATCTTTTACCTCCTCCAGTGTAACCTCGCGTTCCTCTGCTTCCAGACCAAGGCAGTGCTGAGCTACATAGATAAGAGAACGGCGGGTAATGGAAGGCAGGATACTGTCGGATTTCGGAGTAACCACTTTTCCGTCTTTTGTAACAAAAAGGAAGTTGGCGCCGCCGGTCTCCTCTACCTTTGTTCTGGTAGCTGCATCCAGGTACATGTTTTCGTCGTAGCCCTGGCGGTGAGCGTCCATGATCGCATGCATACTCATAGCATAATTCAGTCCGGCCTTGATATGACCTGTACCATGAGGAGCAGCCCGGTCAAAATCTGTGACACGGATAGTAAGAGGCTTTACGCCTCCCTTGAAGTATGGGCCAACCGGGGTGGTAAATACCCGGAACTGATATTCGTCAGCAGGTTTTACACCGATGACCGGATTTGTCCCAAACATATAGGGACGGATATAAAGGGTAGCTCCGGAACCAAAAGGCGGAACGTAAGCGGCGTTGGCTTTTACGGTGTCCACAACGGCCTGGATGAACCGGTCTTTTGGAAATACCGGCATTTCCAGTCTTTTTGCAGAGTTTTCCATACGTTCTGCATTCAGATCAGGGCGGAAGGTTACGATTCGTCCGTCTTCTGTTGTGTATGCTTTCATTCCCTCAAAAACAGTCTGAGCATACTGAAGAACGCCGGCACATTCATTGATCACAACAGTTGCGTCTTCTGTCAGCTTTCCTTCGTCCCAGGAACCGTTTTTAAAGTCTGAGACAAAGCGATAATCAGTCTGGACATAGCCAAAACCCAGATTTCCCCAGTCAATGTTCTTTTTTTCCATAATATCATCCTCCTGTTATCCTGTGACAACAGCTTTTTAAATACTTTGCCACGTTACTGTGAGATATAATCAGTGTAGCACTTTTGCCGGTGAACTTCAATGAAAACTTGTATTTTGAACGGTACTTCGCTATAATAAATATACAGTCTGCACGGGAGCAGATCCCAAAAAGCAGAAGCAGTCTGATGGAGACAGAATATGGAAAAAAATCAAAAAAACAACAGTCAGGATTTTGATTTTTCTGTTGTGGAAGATAAAATACAGCAGGTTCAGAACATCATCGAAAAGGCTGTAAAATCTAAAGATTTTCAGGAAATGAGCCAGTCAGTGACACAGATGGTAAATAAAACCCTGGATCAGTATAAAAAAGAGCATCCGGAAATGGGAAAAACCAGAGAGAAGCCGCAGGCTGATCATCGCAGTGACCGGGAATCGGGAAGCGCAGCCAATGGTGGGAAGCTTCAGATGCTTTATATGAAGCCGACCGGAGAGAAAGTAAGAAGTATTCTCCTTGCTGTATTTGGAGGAATTCTTACAGGAAGTACGGCATGTGGATTCCTGGCAGTCCAGATGGTACGGCTTCTGACAGATTTCGGAAACAGCGGAGCGGCGGCAGTTATGCTGGCAGGAATGGCGGCAGGAGCCTTTATGCTGGGAACAGGCATCTTTGGACTGGGGAAACTCAGGAGATTCAAAAAATATCAGAAAACTCTGGGAAAAAGAACCTACTGTGATCTTACAAAGCTTGCGCAGGCAGTCGGAAAGCCTGTGAAATTTGTAAAAAAAGATCTGAAAAAAATGATCGGAAAGGGCTGGTTTACGGAAGGCTGTTTTGACGGCAGCGAAACCTGCCTGATCACCAGCCGGGAAACCTTTTGCCAGTATCAGGAAATGGAAAAAGCCCTGGAGGAAAAAAAGAAACAGGAGGCTCTCCGCGCACAGGAGGAGTCAGAGCTTTCCTCTGAGGTAAAAGAGGTGCTTGAAAAGGGAAGAAATTATCTGGACAGACTGAGAAAAAGCAACGATGCCATTCCGGGAGAGGAAATTTCTGCCAAGATCTTTAAAATGGAAAAAATCGTGGATCAGATTTTTCAGAGGGCCAAGGCTCATCCGGAGATCATTCCGGATCTGAAGCGGATGATGGATTATTATCTTCCCATGACCGTAAAGCTTCTGGAGGCTTATGAGGATATGGACAGTCAGCCTGTTCAGGGAGAAACCATCCGTTCCTCCAAAAAAGAGATCGAAGATACTCTGGATACTCTGAACGATGCTTTTGCAAAGCTTCTGGATTCTGTTTTTCAGGATACAGCCTGGGATGTTTCCAGTGATATTTCCGTTCTTCATACGTTACTTGCCCAGGAAGGGCTGAAGGACAGTGATTTTAAAATACAGCATTGATCATAAAGGAGAACAAAATGAGCGAAGAATTAAACAAAACAGAAGCGTCAATGCCTTTTCTCACACTGGAGCCGCAGCTGGAACCGGAAGCTCCGGAACAGCCGGAAAATCCTGCCGCTCTTATGGAGGAGACTCCGGATATGGATCCGGTACAGAAGGAAATGGCCCGGATGGAACTGACTTCTGAGGAACAGAAGATGGTGGATTCCTTTGCAGAAAAGATTGATGTGGAAAATACGGCGCAGATTCTTCAGTACGGATCCGGAACCCAGAAAAAAATGGCGGATTTTTCGGATGAGGCGCTGAAAAATGTAAGAACTCAGGATCTTGGGGAAGTGGGGGAACTTCTCACAGACGTGGTAAGTCAGCTGAAGGATTTTGATACGGAAGAAGAAAAGGGATTTTTCGGATTTTTTAAAAAACAGGCAAATAAAATTGAAAATCTGAAAAACAAGTATGACAAGGCAGAGGCAAATGTAGAACGGATCACAGACGTGCTTCAGAAGCATCAGGTACGCCTTCTGAAGGATTCTGCGTTGATGGATAAGATGTATGAACAGAATCTCCTTTATTTCAGGGAGCTTTCCATGTATATCCTGGCAGGAAAAAAACAGCTTTCCGCTGTCAGAAACGGAAAATTAAAAGAGCTTTCCGAAAAGGCCGGATTAAGCGGACTGCCGGAGGATGCGCAGAAAGCCAGGGATCTGGACAGTCAGTGTATCCGTTTTGAGAAAAAGCTCCATGACCTGGAGCTGACGCGGATGATCTCGCTTCAGACAGCGCCTCAGATCCGCCTTGTGCAGAATAATAATACAGTTATGGCAGAGAAGATCCAGACAACTATTGTAAATACCATTCCTCTGTGGAAAAGCCAGATGGTGCTGGCTCTTGGAATCGCTCATTCTACTCAGGCGGCGCAGGCCCAGAGACAGGTGTCTGATGTGACAAATGAGCTTTTGCGTAAAAATGCGGAAACACTTCATATGGCATCTGCAGAAACAGCAAAAGAGTCTGAGCGGGGAATTGTGGATCTGGAAACTCTGAAGCAGACAAATGCAGAGCTGATCCAGACCCTGGACGATGTGATGCGGATACAGAAGGAAGGCAGAGCAAAGCGTCAGGCTGCCGAAGCGGAGATGGCGCGGATGGAAAACGATCTGAAAGCAAAGCTTCTGGAAATCCAGAGATAAAGAAAAAAGGGCTGTCACACAGACGGAAATTCCGGAAAAGCTGTGGCAGTTCTTTGTGTTTCATAATAAATTTTTCAGGAGGAAGATTATGTATCGGGAACATACAAAGGTTATAAAAATCGGAAATAAAAAAATCGGGGGAGGAAATCCTGTTCTTATTCAGTCTATGACAAATACAAGGACAGATGATGTGGAGGCAACCGTAAAGCAGATCCTGGAGCTGGAGGCCGCAGGCTGTGAGATCATCCGGTGCGCGGTTCCGGATATGGCGGCGGCAGAGGCGCTTTCTGAGATCAAAAAGCAGATTCACATTCCTCTGGTGGCAGATATTCATTTTGATTACAGGCTGGCTATTGCGGCAATGGAAAACGGAGCAGACAAAATCCGCATTAAACCCGGAAAGATCGGAAGCCGGGAGAGAATAAAAGCGGTTGTAGATGTGGCCAGGGAAAGAAATATTCCTATCCGGGTGGGCGTAAACAGCGGTTCTCTGGAAAAGGAGCTGGTGGAAAAATATCACGGTGTCACTGCAGAGGGGCTGGTAGAAAGCGCTCTTGACAAGGTGAGGATCATTGAGGATATGGGATATGACAATCTGGTGATCAGTATTAAATCTTCAGATGTTATGATGTGCGCCAGAGCCCATGAGCTGATCGCAGAAAAGACAAATTACCCTCTTCATGTGGGAATTACAGAGGCAGGAACTTTATATTCCGGCAACATTAAGTCTGCAGTAGGGCTTGGGATCATTCTTTCTCAGGGAATCGGAGATACTATCCGGGTTTCTCTTACCGGAGCGCCTCTGGAGGAGATCAAATCTGCAAAACGGATCCTGAAAACTCTGGGACTTCGAAAAGGAGGGATCGAGGTGGTGTCCTGTCCTACCTGCGGACGTACCAGGATTGACCTGATCGGTCTTGCAAATCAGGTGGAGACAATGGTCCAGGACATCCCTCTTGATATTAAGGTGGCTGTTATGGGCTGCGTGGTAAACGGACCGGGAGAAGCAAAGGAAGCTGATATAGGAATTGCCGGGGGAGTGGGCGTAGGGCTTCTGATCAAAAAGGGAGAGATCATAAAAAAGGTTCCGGAGGATCAGCTTCTGGATACCCTAAGAGAAGAGCTTCTTCACTGGGAAGAATAAGAAAGAGGAAAAAATGGAAAAAGATTTTTTTGACGTATTTCCAAATCTGAAGATCAAGGATCCGCTGCAGGAGCTTCTGGATATGGTAGCTGTCACCAGGGTGTCCTGCAATCCGGATAAGACCAGATTGTGGGTTTATATCAGCAGTGAACGGTGGATCCACAAAAAATATATCATAGAGCTGCAGCAGCAGATTGAAAGACAGTGCTTTCCGGGAATCCAGATGCAGGTAACGGTGATCGAAAAGTTCCGTCTGTCCAGACAGTATACGCCGGATAATTTTCTTGAGGTGTACCGGTCCAGCATGGAACTGGAGCTGCGGAATTACAATATGCTGGAATATAATCTTTTTAAACGGTCCAGAATTACTTTTTCCGGCACAGAGGAAATGGATCTGGTGCTTCCGGATTCTGTGATCGCCCGGGAAAAAAGTGAAATCCTTGTGGAATATCTTCATAAGGTATTCTGTGAACGCTGCGGAATGAATCTGAAGATCGAGCTTCAGTTTGAAGAGGCTCAGGAAAGCAAGTACCGGAAAAATGCAGTTCTTCAGATTGAGCAGGAAGTGGAAAATGTCCTGAAACATGCAAAGCTGGATAAAGAGGAAGAAACGCCGAAACAGGAGGAAGCCTCTTCCGGTTCTGACAAAAAAGAGAATAAAAAAGCTTCCGGAAAAGGAAAGCAGGAGAAAAAATCCTTTGACAAAAAGGGACATGGAGGCGACTTCCGGGGTGGATTCCGAAGAGACAGCAATCCAGATGTTATATATGGAAGAGATTTTGAGGGTGAAACCATTCCTCTGGAAAACATTACAGGGGAAATGGGAGAAGTCATTATACGAGGTCAGGTTCTGGATGTAGAGGCAAGAGAGATCCGGAATGAAAAAACCATTCTTATTTTTCCGGTTACGGATTTTACAGACTCTATTGTGATCAAAATGTTCCTTCGGAACGAACAGGTTCCGGAAGTAAAAGAAGAGATAAAAAAGGGAGCCTTTCTGAAGCTGAAAGGCGTTACCACCATTGACCGTTTTGACAGTGAACTGACCATTGGTTCCGTTGCCGGAATCAAAAAAATTGCAGACTTTACCAGTACAAGAATGGATACCAGCCCTCAGAAAAGGGTGGAGCTTCACTGCCATACAAAAATGAGCGATATGGACGGCGTTACCGAGGCAAAGGCCCTGGTAAAGCGCGCCTATGAGTGGGGCCATAAAGCCATTGCCATTACCGACCACGGTGTTGTCCAGGCGTTCCCCGAGGCAAATCACTGTTTTGACGCCTGGGGAGGCTGCGTGCCAAAGGATTCTGATTTTAAGGTGCTTTACGGCATGGAAGCATATCTGGTGGATGATCTGAAGGGAATTGTCACCAACAGTAAGGGACAGTCCATGGACGGAAGCTTTGTGGTATTTGATATTGAGACAACAGGATTTTCACCACTGACCTGCAGGATCATTGAGATCGGAGCTGTCCGGGTGGAAAAAGGCGCTGTTACAGACCGGTTTTCCACTTTTGTGAATCCCAAGGTGCCCATTCCCTACCGGATCGAGCAGCTTACCAGTATTAATGACGCAATGGTGATGGACGCTCCGGATATTGAAACCGTTCTTCCGAAGTTTCTGGAATTTTGTGAGGGCGCTGTTATGGTTGCCCACAATGCAGATTTTGATATGAGCTTTATTATAGAAAACTGCAAGCGGCAGGGGCTTGACGATGATTTTACTTACATTGACACAGTGGGAATGGCCCGGTTCCTTCTGCCTGCGCTGAACCGGTTCAAGCTGGACACGGTGGCAAAAGCTGTGGGAGTTTCCCTTGCCCATCACCACAGGGCAGTAGACGATGCTGCCTGTACCGCAGATATTTTTGTGAAATTTGTGGAAATGCTGAGAGAACGGGATATTTTTGATGTGGATGCCCTGAACAGCCAGGGAAACGTCTCTGTGGATACCATCAAAAAGCTCCCTACCTACCATGCGGTTATTTTTGCCAGAAATGAGACCGGACGCATTAATCTCTATAAGCTTGTGAGCCAGTCTCACCTGAAATATTACAGGAGAAGGCCAAGGGTTCCCAAAAGTGTTTTTCTGGAGCACAGAGACGGACTGATCATCGGAAGCGCCTGTGAGGCAGGAGAGCTTTATCAGGCTCTTCTTCGGAACGCTCCGGATCAGGAAATAGCCAGACTGGTGGATTTTTATGACTATCTGGAAATCCAGCCCCTGGGAAACAATGCATTTATGATTGCCAGTGACAAAAACGATACGGTAAATTCAGAGGCAGACCTGATTGAGCTGAACAAAAAAATCGTAAAGCTGGGCGAGCAGTTTAAAAAGCCAGTGGTGGCAACCTGCGACGTTCATTTTATGGATCCTCAGGACGAGATTTACCGGCGCATTATCATGGCGGGAAACGGATTTTCTGATGCGGATAATCAGGCACCTCTTTATCTTCGTACCACAGAAGAGATGCTGGAGGAATTTTCCTATCTGGGAAGCGAAAAGGCAGAAGAGGTTGTGATTACCAACACCAATAAGATTGCTGACATGATTGAAAAAATATCGCCTATCCATCCGGATAAATTTCCGCCGGTGATCCCAAACTCCGATCAGGATCTCCGGGATATCTGCTTTAAAAAAGCCCACGAGATCTACGGAGAGAAGCTTCCGGGAATCGTGGAAGAGCGTTTGGAAAAGGAG
>SAMEA3387478__coassemble_3338_pt1 | contig 8224 bp, 9 predicted proteins | sample SAMEA3387478__metabat2_high_PE_024 | metagenome-assembled genome bin SAMEA3387478 (sample SAMEA3387478) | Felis catus | biome: Faeces | place: United Kingdom | collected 2012 | reverse complement strand
ACATAGACTGTGAATGGAAAGAGGTTCTTTCCTGCCTGGATGAAAAATACCGGATTATTCTTCTTTTGTATTACACAAGAGAAATGGATACAAGAGAAATCGCGGAACTTCTGGATATCAGCCGCAATACGGTGACTACCAGGCTGGCCAGAGGCAGGGAACTGCTGAAACGGGAGCTGGAAGGAGGAAAAATCTATGGATGACAAATTATTTGAAATTTTTTCGGGAAAAACAGAGGTGCCGGAGATCGTTACAGACAAGATAGAGGCAGCCCTTAATAAAATTCAGGAACAGCAGCCGGATTTCGGAAGAGATAAAATTGCTTCCTTCTCTCCCAAGGGCAGAAGCCGTAAACGCAGACGTGTCCTGATCTTATCCTTTGCCGCTATCCTGATTTTGGGCGTGTCTGTTTTTGCAGCAGAAAAATATCTGGGGATCACAGATTTCTGGAAGCTGAGAGGACAGGAGCTGCCGGAAAATGTGCAAAGTGATATTAACAAGGAAGTTACTTATAAGGAAACAGGAGATTCTATGATTAATTTTTCAGTGAAAGAGGTTCTGGTTCAGGGAAACAGTATTCATGTTTCTGCACGGGCAGAGGCGTTGGAACCGGGAAAATACCTTCTGATTCCACAAGATGCTATGGAAGAAGACTCTACATATTATATTGGTAAGGAAGGGGACATGACGATTGGTCAGTATTTAGAGAAGCATAATCTGGAGCCTGTCAGAATTGGGTTTAGTGTAAAGCATGGAGGAGAGAATACAATTTTTACAAATTCTATGGATTTCGTTCTTACAGAGGATGACTGCATGGAAATCTATGTTTCTGCAGAAAGAGAATCCACAGAAAGTGAATTTCCCGAGGAGATCATCTGCATGGGAACTGCGTACCTGGAAGACGCCAAAAGCGCAGCAGATGTAATGAAAACAGAGCTTCATGTAACTCTTCCGGAAGAATCAGCACAGGAAACAGATGCTTCTGAAACTCTTCAGATGTATCAGGAATGAGAATAGGTAAGTCTTTTCTTTTTTACAAAGATTTTACGCAGGCAGGATTTTGGTTTTAACTTTTCCTGCCTATAATGACACTTGTCAATGAGAAATACAAAACATTATTTATAAAAAAGAGGAGACTTATCATGAAGAAAAAAATCGTAGGAATTTTAGCAGCAGCAGTAATCGGAACAACAGCATTTGCAACTGTAGCCAGCGCGGCAAGCGGAACGATCAATGTAATTTCCCGTGAGGATGGTTCCGGAACAAGAGGCGCTTTTATTGAGCTGTTCGGCATCCAGGAAGAAAAAGACGGCGAAAAAATTGATATGACAACAGTTGATGCCAGCATCACAAACAGCACTTCCGTTATGATGACAACTGTAGCAGGCGATGAGAATGCAATCGGATATATTTCTCTTGGATCTCTTAACGATACTGTAAAGGCTGTAAAAATCGACGGAGCTGAGGCAACTGCTGAGAACGTTGCAAATGATACATATAAAGTTTCCCGTCCGTTTAACATTGTAACAGGCGAGAAGGCAAGCGAGGCAGCACAGGATTTTGTGAACTATATTATGAGCGAAGAAGGTCAGCAGATCGTTGAAGACAACGGCTATATCAAAGCTGATGCAGAAGCAAAACCTTATGAGGCAGCAGATGTGGAAGGTAAGGTTGTTGTAGCCGGTTCCTCCTCCATCTCTCCTGTAATGGAAAAACTGAAAGAGGCTTATGAAGCAGTGAACAAAAACGTTACAGTAGAGGTTCAGCAGAGCGATTCCACAACAGGAGTTACATCTGCAGCAGAAGGCATCTGTGATATCGGAATGGCTTCCCGTGAACTGAAAGATGAGGAAACAGAGATGAATCTTACAGCTACTGTAATTGCAAAAGACGGTATTGCGGTAGTCGTAAATAATGAAAATGAGGTTGAGGATCTGACAAGCGATCAGGTAAAAGCAATCTTCACAGGCGAGACAACAGAATGGGAAGATCTGGCAGAGTAATAAAACCTGCATAACATGACAGAACGCAGAGGAGCCCGGAAATCCGGGCTTCCGTTCTGCAGTCAGGAAGTTAGAGAGGAAGAAATCATTTTATGAATAAAATCAAAGAACGGGGAATGAAAATTGTATTTATGGTTGCTGCCTGCGCTTCTGTACTGGCAGTATTCCTGATCTGTCTGTTTCTTTTTGCCAGCGGAATTCCGGCAATTGGAAAAATAGGTCCTCTGGAATTTCTTTTTGGAACAGAATGGCGGCCCTCCAACGATCTGTATGGAATTTTTCCAATGATCGTGGCAAGTATCTATGTAACCGGGGGAGCAATTCTGGTAGGAGTTCCCGTAGCTCTGCTTACGTCTGTATTTATGGCCCGCTACTGTCCGAAAAAAATCTACAGACCGTTAAAATCAGGTATTGAACTGATGGCAGGAGTTCCTTCTATTGTGTATGGATTTTTCGGTCTGGTGGTCATGGTGCCAATGATCCGGGAAACCTTTGGAGGAACAGGAACAAGCTGGCTGGCAGCGTCCCTGCTTCTTGGAATTATGATTCTTCCAACCATTATCGGACCTACAGAATCAGCGCTCCGCAGTGTTCCGGAAAGCTATTATGAAGGCTCTCTGGCTCTTGGGGCAACAAAGGAACGCAGTATTTTCCGCGTAATGCTTCCGGCGGCAAAATCCGGTATTCTTGCAGCTGTGGTTCTTGGAATCGGACGTGCCATTGGCGAGACCATGGCGGTTATCATGGTAGCAGGAAACCAGGCGAGAATGCCCCAGGGAATTCTTAAGGGACTGCGTACTATGACTGCAAATATTGTTACTGAAATGGGATATGCGACAGGTATGCACAGAGAGGCGCTTATCGCTACAGGTGTGGTGTTGTTCGTCTTTATCCTGATCATTAACTTAAGTCTTTCATTACTGAACAGGAGGGCGGAAAATGCAAACTAATGCTGCGGCTTTGAATTCACAGGTCAATTCGAAAAAGAGAAACAGCTCTTCCCTTACAGATCAGCTTCGTTCCTACCTGCGCCATCCGGGCTCCGGTATTCTTGCTCTTCTGACAGGACTGGCTGCAGTACTGACCTTTGCGGTACTGATCTTTCTGGTAGGGTATATTCTGATAAAAGGTATTCCTTATCTGACACCTGAGCTTTTCAGCTTTGAGTATAATTCTGAGAATGTATCGCTGATGCCTTCTCTTATCAATACCTTTATTATGACTGTTTTGACACTTGTAATTGCGGCTCCCATAGGCATTTTTGCCGCTATCTATCTGGTGGAATATGCTCAGAAGGGCAACCGTCTGGTAAAGGTGATCCGTATTACAGCAGAGACACTTTCCGGTATTCCTTCTATTGTATTCGGACTTTTCGGTATGCTGTTTTTTGTGACGGCGCTTCAGTGGGGAATGTCTCTTATGGCAGGTATTTGTACCCTGGTGATCATGGTTCTTCCCCTTATTATGAGAACTTCTGAGGAGGCTTTGAAGGCAGTTCCGGATTCTTACAGAGAGGCCAGCTTCGGGTTGGGAGCAGGAAAGCTCCGCACGATTTTTACCATTGTACTTCCCTCAGCAGTTCCCGGAATCCTGGCAGGGATCATTCTTGCAATCGGACGTATTATCGGTGAGACAGCAGCCCTTCTTTATACTTCAGGTACAGTTGCACAGGTTCCTGACCTTATGGGATCCGGACGTACACTGGCCCTTCATATGTATGTGCTTTCCAGCGAGGGACTTCATATGAATCAGGCATCCGCCACAGCGGTTGTAATTCTTGTTTTTGTACTGGTTATTAACTGGCTGTCAGGAAAAGCAGCAAAACGAATTGCGAAAGGATAAGGATACATGAGTAATAATACAAAGCTTTCTATTGAAAATATGAATCTTCATTACGGCAGTTTCCATGCCTTAAAAGACATTAATATGCATATTCCGGAAAAGGAGATCACTGCTTTTATAGGGCCCAGCGGATGCGGAAAATCAACTCTTCTTAAATCCCTGAACAGAATGAATGACCTTGTTGAGGGCTGTGTGATCACAGGAAAGGTGGAGCTTGACGGAGAAGATATTTACGGGGATATGGACGTGAATCTTCTGAGAAAAAGAGTGGGAATGGTATTTCAGAAGCCCAATCCATTTCCAATGAGTATCTATGACAACATTGCTTACGGCCCCAGAACCCACGGCATCCGTTCCAAGGCAAAGCTTGACGATATTGTGGAAAAATCTCTTCGGGATGCTGCAATCTGGGATGAGGTAAAGGACCGGTTAAAAAAGAGCGCTCTGGGAATGTCCGGAGGCCAGCAGCAGAGGCTCTGTATTGCAAGGGCTCTGGCAGTGCAGCCGGAGGTTCTTCTTATGGATGAGCCGACCTCTGCCCTTGACCCTATTTCCACCTCAAAGATCGAGGAGCTTGCAATGGAGCTGAAAAAGGACTACACCATTGTTATGGTAACTCATAATATGCAGCAGGCAACACGTATTTCTGACAAAACCGCTTTCTTCCTTCTGGGAGAAGTGATAGAATTTAATGATACAGATACTTTATTCTCCATGCCTGCGGATAAAAGAACGGAAGATTATATTACAGGGAGGTTTGGCTGATATGGCAACACGTTTTGAAAGACAGCTGGAAGAGCTTCATGTACAGATCATTACCATGGGAAGTCTCTGCGAAAAGGTAATTGCTCTTTCTGCAAAGGCGATCCAGGGCGAGGACTGCGCCGGAGAGGTTTTTGAAACAGACAGAGAAATCGACGGACTGGAGCGGGAGATCGAGGCCATCTGTATGCGGCTTCTTCTTCATCAGCAGCCGGTGGCAAGAGATCTTCGTGAGATTTCCGCGGCTCTGAAAATGATCTCTGATATGGAACGCATCGGAGACCAGGCGGCAGATATCGCAGACCTTTCCAAGTTTATTGACCGAAGCGTTGTGGAGATTCCGGATGAAATTGCCAGAATGGCGGAAAAAACCGTTCATATGGTAACAGAAAGCATTGACGCGTTTGTGAAAGCGGATCTGGCGCTTTGTCGTAAGGTTATTGATGATGACGATCTTGTAGACGAGCTGTTTAATCAGACAAAAAACAAGCTGGCTGATCTGATCTACAAAAATATGGATGCCAAAGCAGGGCTGGATCTTCTGATGACTGCAAAGTACATGGAGAGGATCGGAGACCATGCGGTGAACATTGCAGAATGGGTGGAGTATTCTATTACAGGCATTCACAGAAACAATGAGCACCAAATGGGAGGAAATAAGAATTGACAAAGAAGATTTTTAAGTCTACAGTTCTTGCTTCAGCAGCAGTTCTGATACTGGGGGTTGCCTTTGTTATGGGAATTCTTTATCAGTATTTCGGAAAGCAGCTGAACAGTGAGCTGGAAAAGGAAGCCAGATATCTGGCTTACGGAGTAGAGCAGCAGGGGCAGGAGTATCTGGAGCAGATCAAATACGGTGATTCCAGAATTACTTATATAGATGAGAATGGAAATGTCCTGTATGACAATACAGCAGATGAAAACAAAATGGAGAACCATAAGAATCGTGAAGAGTTTCAGGAGGCGCTGAGCAAGGGGAAAGGCGAGGCGGTACGTATGTCCGACACGCTTTCAGAAAAGACAGTCTACTCTGCAATAAGACTTTCCGATAATTCTGTTCTTCGTGTATCCAGTACACAGTATTCTGTATTTGCTCTGATTCTGCAGCTTGTACAGCCGGTACTCTGTATTATTTTTGTAATGCTGATCATAGCAGGAGTGATCGCGTCAAAGGTTGCTTCAAAGATCGTGGAACCCATCAATGAACTGGATCTGGAAAAGCCCGAAGAAAATGAAATTTATGAAGAGGTGGCTCCTCTTCTGGGAAAAATAAACCGGCAGAACCGCCAGATACAGAAACAGCTGGAGGAAGCAAGGAGAAATCAGGAGGAGTTTTCTATTATCACAGAAAACATGCAGGAAGGCCTTCTGGTGATCGATCCTTATACTATGATACTTTCCGGTAATTCAAGCGCCTGGAGGATTTTTCAGGTAAATGAACCCGGCATAGGCCAAAGCGTATACTCTCTTGACAGAGATGAGGATTTCAGAAAGGTGATAGAACAGGTTCTGGAGGGAAAACACGGAAACGCTCTTCTTCGTCTGGATAATGAATTTGTGCAGCTGATCGCAAATCCGGTTACAAGAGACGGAAAAATCGTAGGCGCAGTGCTGCTTCTGATGAATGAAACAGAAAAAATCCAGCGGGAAAACCTCAGAAGGGAGTTTTCTGCCAATGTTTCTCATGAGCTGAAAACACCTCTGACCTCTATTTCAGGTTTTGCCGAGATTATTCAGGACGGCTTTGTGAAGGAAGAGGATGTGAAAAAGTTTGCAGGCAGGATTTACCGGGAGGCTCAGAGGCTGATCCAGCTTGTGGAGGACACCATTAAGATTTCTCAGCTTGACGAAGGAGAAAATCCTTATGAGTGGGAAAATGTGGATATCTATTCCGTTGCCCGGAATGTATGTGGAAACCTGAAAGAAATCGCGCAGAAAAAGAACGTGCATCTTTACATTGACGGAGAAAGACTGATCTGCCGCACTGTGCGTCCGATTTTTGAGGAGATTCTTTATAATCTCTGCGATAATGGAATCAAGTACAATAAGGACAATGGCACAGTGACCATTCATCTGAAAGATATTGGCAATGCCATTCAGATTTCTGTGGAGGATAATGGAATCGGAATCCCGAGAGAGGACAGAAACCGGGTGTTTGAGAGGTTCTACCGGGTGGATAAAAGTCATTCCAAGGAGATCGGAGGAACCGGCCTGGGACTTTCTATTGTAAAGCACGGAGTTGCTTTCCTGGGAGGAACACTGAAGCTGACAAGCGAAGTGGATTCAGGAACTGAGATTACAGTGACCCTGCCGAAACAGGCATAATCATACCCTGCAGGACAGGATGGATTTCCGGGAAAAGGAATTTTGAGGAGGACTGCAGCGAAAGTAAAAAGAGTACGGACATCATACCAGATGATATCCGTACTCTTTTTGTGTGGGTGTGTTCAGTAGCAGTAGGCTCCCTCATAAGCAGAGCAGGATTCTTTTTTCCGGGACTGATTTTCACAGGTCCGGCAACGGTCACAGAATTCCTGTTCATAGCAGGTGGCACATACACAGTTTCCGCAGGAGCTGCGGTCATATTCCGGCGTACAGGTAAAAGGAACCTCTGTTTTTTCGTCATACTTTTCCTTCATAAAGTATCACTCTCCTTTATCTGATTATAATTCCGGAAAGCGAAAGAATCAAGAAAACAGAAAGAAAAAATACAATTTTTTAATAATCGGTTTTATAATAGAATCTTCCGTTGATAAAGTCTGTTTTTATAATGTTTACAAAGGCCTGAGGATCCACTTCCGTAACCTTTTTCACAAGGATCTTTGCTTCGTCTCTGGACACTACAGAATAGATCATTGCCGTATTGTCGCCGCTGTAGCAGCCGGTACCGTCGATTCTTGTGGCAGAGTGGTGGGACAGCTTGGAAATTTCTTCATAGACTTCATCAGGATGCCTTGTAATAATAAAAAGGGTGTGCTTTTTGTAGCGCTGATGAAGCATCTGTACGACCTGTGTGGAGGTAAACTGGAAGATGATGGAATAAAGCGCTTTATCCCATCCGAAAAGCAGTCCTGCAGCAACCAGGATCACCGCGTTGCCGCAAAGAATGTAGTTCCAGATATCCTGTCCGTTTTTTTCTGAAAAATAAATGGCAATAAAGTCAGTTCCGCCGCTGCTTGTATTTCCGATCAGACAGAGACTGATCACGAAACCGTTGATCAGACCGCCGAAAATACTGATCAGAAGAGGATCATAGGTGATAGGCTGCGAGGGAATAAGGTCTGTCAGAATACTGGACAGAACGATCACCACGCAGGAACTCATAGTAAATTTCACTCCGATAAACCTCAGCCCGATAAAAACAGGAATGGCATTCAGGGCAACGTTGATCAGAGTGTAGGGAATTTCCATTCCTGCAAATTCCTGAAAAATGCCCTGGATCAGAAGAGTGAGCCCGTTAAAGCCTCCCGGATACAGTCCTCCGGCTTTTACAAAGGTTTTAATGTTTACAGCAAAGATAACTGCTGCAATAATCGCGCAACTGTACCTTTTCAGCTCTATTTTTGGATCCATATTTTTAAAGGCTGATGAAAAATTACTCATTTGTAATTTCCTCC
>SAMEA3387478__coassemble_3213_pt1 | contig 8693 bp, 4 predicted proteins | sample SAMEA3387478__metabat2_high_PE_024 | metagenome-assembled genome bin SAMEA3387478 (sample SAMEA3387478) | Felis catus | biome: Faeces | place: United Kingdom | collected 2012 | reverse complement strand
CCACCTGTCAATATGCCGCTGTTTTTCTGAAAGGGATTTTGCTGTTTCTTCTTTTGGCTATGTTTTATTTAATCCTGCTCCCTGTTCTGGCAAAAGCAGGACTGGTTCCCTTCCACTATGAGTATACAGACAATTATCACCAGTTTTTTACCTGGTCAGATGCATGGTGTACAGGATTCTCCCTGCCCTCTGATCTATCAGGCCCGATCGCAGATCCTCTGAATAGCTATCTGATTTATGGTATTCTTGAAAGTATCCTGACCCTTCTTCCTGTTATGATCGTTCTTCTTTTTGTAAAACGGATCCTGGACAGAACCCTGAAGGAACACACACCATTTACTCGAAAAACGGAAAAAGATCTGCGGGTCATTTCATGGATTCTGATCATCATGGCTCTGTTTAAAAATACTTTGTATTACAGCCTGATCGAAAAGTTTCTCTTCGATTCTGTCTTTTTCCGCTTTCCGGATATCAGCGGTGAAATTTTGGTAATGGGAATCCTTGCCCTGATCCTTTCAGAAATTTTCCGGTATGGTATTGATCTTCAGGATGAAGCTGATATGACAATATAAGGAGATGGAAAAATGGCAATTATTTTAAGACTTGACCGGGTGATGGCAGACCGGAAAATTTCTCTGAACGAGCTGGCAGAACGGGTCGGCATCTCCAACGTTAATCTTTCCAATCTGAAAACCGGAAAGGTTCGTGCAATACGCTTTTCCACCCTGAATGCCATATGCAGGGAGCTTGACTGCCAGCCGGGAGATATTCTTGAATTCTCTCCGGATGACCCTTCCTGACTTTCCCTGTTCTGTCGTTTAAACTCATAATAAAACTTCCCGGAAATCACCTGCTTCCGGGAAGTTTTTTATCTGTAGTATTTTTCTGAATCTGGAAAAGAAACAGTAAATCAATCTCTTCTTTACCTTCCCATGTTTTCATGGGACAGGTCATTTCCGTATAAATATTCAGGCTTTTTCTGTACCTGGTTTCCTTCCTGCACTCTTTAACAGAACACATACTGCAAATATTGTCACTATCCCCTCTGTTACAGGGTAGGACAGCCATACGCCCTGCATTTCAAACACTGCTGAAAGAATAAAGGCAGCAGGAATGATCACAACCAGCCCCCTCAATACAGAGATCATCTGAGCCGGAAGCGCCCGTTCCGTAGAGGTAAAAAACATGGCCGAAACAATATTAAAGCCCACAAATGGCACAGCCAGGAAGTAAAGCTTCAGCCCCTCTTCCGCAATCTTCTGAAGCTGCATATCGTTTTCGCTGTTAAAGACAGATGTGATCGGCGATGCGAACAGGAACACGATTCCGTAGATTACCGCAGCTGTTCCCAGAAGGGCTATAACGGCATAACGAAATATTTTTCCTGTATTTTCCGCATCTCCGCTTCCGTAAGAGCGGCTGGCAATAGGCTGCATTCCCTGGGCGATTCCGGTAAACATGGATGTTACCACAAGAGAAATATTTGTTACCACTCCATAGGCAGCCACACCCAGATTTCCACGGATTCCCAGAATAATAAAGTTAAATACAATAATCACAATACCGGAGGCCAGCTCTGAAATAAAGGATGGTATACCCAGTGAAAAGGTGGTTCCCGTTAATCTGATATCCGGCTTTGCAGGACTGAAATGGAAGTTATTTTTTCTGCTTATCCAGTGTTTCGACAGCACGCCGACACTGATCACAGGAGCCAGTCCTGTGGCAAAAACAGCGCCGAAAATTCCCATTTTCATTGGAAAAATAAACACATAATCCAGTATGATGTTTGCAAAGCTTCCTGTCAGCATCGCTGTCATTGCAAGTCCCGGATTCCCGTCATTACGGACAAAACATAAAAGAAAATCATTTGTCATAAAAGCAGGTGCAAACAGAAGAACTACCATAAGATATGTTTTTGTCATTTCAAAAATTTCCCCGTCAGCGCCAAGAAGAGACGTGATATTTCCGGAAAATCCAAGTCCCATAAGGACAAAGATCAAGGCAAAGATCCCAACCAGATACGCGGTATTCGTAAAGATCCTGTTGCCCTCCTGTTCCATTTTCTGCCCCCGGAAAATAGAGTATTTTGTGGCGCCTCCCATTCCCAGCATCATACCGCAGCCGTGTACAAAGCTGTACACGGGAATAGCAATATTCAGGGCAGCCAGACCGTCAGAGCCCAGTCCTCTGGCAATAAAAAAGGTATCTGCCAGAATATAACAGGACAGCCCGATCATTCCCAGAACATTCAGGCTGGTATATCGCATAAATTCTCCCAGACATGATGTTTTTTTCATATTCCCTCCTGTTGTTTTTATATTTCCCCCTGTTTCCAACACACCTGGCCGGCAAAACAAAAACGCCAGTATTTTCGCTTTCTAAGACCTACGGCGAAAAAACTGACGTCTTTATCCTCTTACCCGGTGGCAGAGGGATCGTTTCTTTTATTTAATCTGAATGGTATGATATCACATCCCAGGAGACCGGTCAAGTATTAACTCTCTGTGGGCAAAATACACAGAAAGGCTTCAGCCACTCACCTTCTGCTTCTGTCCATGATCTTACAGAACACCACCGCCACCGCCGTACTCACTGCTGTAGCCAGTATGGCCGGGCCGACAATAGCAGCCGGATCAGCGCTTCCGTATTTTGTTCTGTATGCGATCATATTTAGCGGGATCAGCTGAAGAGAAGAAACGTTTATGATCATAAAGGTACACATGGCAGAACTTGCTGTACGTGGACTGCGTCTTCCTGTTTTTCCATACCTTCTGCACTCCTCCTTATTCAGACAGTCCAGTTCCTCCATTGCTTTTAGTCCTGCGCTGGTGCTTGCCCAGGAAATCCCAAAAAGATTTGATAAAAAATTCAGAGAAATATAATGACAGGCCGGGGAATCCGGTTCCAGACCGGGAAACAGAAATTTAAGAACAGGTCTCATCCTGCCTGCAAGCTGCGACACCAGCCCGGCATTTTCCGCAATTTTCATGATACCTGTCCACATGGCCGTAATTCCTGCCATTGTAATACAAAGACTCACCGCCTCCCCTGATGAAGAAACAACTGCTTCTGTCACAGCCTGAAGATTTCCTGCAAAAGCGCCGTACAAAACGCCAATAAGTATCATTCCGCCCCATAAATATGTCATACCTTTATCCTCCGGGACTTTCTCCACATATCTTATGACACACAAAAAACATTTTATTCCCACAGATCATATCTCGGAAATCAGACTCTCCCAAAACTGTTTCTATGGAAATAAGCCTGACCCGTCTTTTGAAAAGCACACCGGAATGATGCCACAGCAGTTCCGTTTACACAACAATTCTGTAAACACTACAGGCAGCCTGCTATGAAAAGCAGACTGCCTGTAAATAAACGAAATATTATTATTTAATAATTACTTTGTCCAGATGCCACATATCATCTACATACTCCTGAATAGTGCGGTCAGAAGTAAATTTTCCGCTGCAGGCAGTGTTCATCATTGCCATTCGAGCCCAGCGTTTTTCATCTCTGTAAGCCTCTTCCACTTTTTCCTGAGCTGCTGCATAGGCTCTGAAGTCAGCCAGGATAAAGTACTGGTCAGCTTTGTCATAGCCGTTTCCGCGAAGCAGAGAATCATACAGATCTCTGAACAGCTCTGTATCATGAGAGAAGGTTCCGTTGATCAGTTCCATAAGCACCTGGCGGATCTCACCGTCTGTATTGTAGATCACATTCGGATCATAGCCGCCATTATTCTCATAATTGATTACCTCGTCAGAGCTGAGGCCAAAGATAAATGCATTCTCTTCGCCTACTTCCTCAACAATCTCCACATTGGCGCCGTCCATGGTTCCGATTGTAGGAGCTCCGTTCAGCATGAACTTCATGTTTCCTGTACCGGAAGCTTCTTTACTTGCAGTAGAAATCTGCTCGGAAACATCTGCTGCTGCAAAAATCATTTCTGCATTGGATACACGGTAATTTTCAATAAATACAACTTTGATCTTGTTGTCAATGGATTTATCATTATTTACAACATCCGCAACTGAATTGATCAGTTTGATGATCTTTTTCGCACGGGCATAGCCTGCGGAAGCCTTTGCTCCGAAAATAAAGGTTCTCGGATAAAATTCCATACCCGGATTTCTTTTGATCTTATCATAAAGATAGATCACATGCAGGATATTCAGAAGCTGACGTTTGTACTCATGAAGTCTCTTAACCTGAACGTCAAAAATGGAATGAGGATCTACCTCGACACCATTATGTTCCAGAATATATTTGGCAAGTCGGACCTTGTTCTGGTATTTGATGTTCATAAACTCCTGCTGCGCTCTCTCATCATCCACATAAAGCTTCAGCTTGCTGATCTGAGAAAGATCTGTGATCCAGTCCGAACCGATGTGATCTGTTACCCAGTCTGCCAGAAGCTGATTTCCGTGAAGGAGGAAACGTCTCTGGGTGATGCCGTTTGTTTTGTTGTTGAATTTTTCCGGCATCATCTCATAGAAATCCTTCAGTTCCTGATTTTTCAGGATCTCTGTATGCAGTCTGGCAACACCGTTTACGGAAAATCCTGCAACAATGGCAAGATGAGCCATTTTTACCTGGCCGTCATAAATAATGGCCATTTTCTTGATCTTCTCATAGTTGCCCGGATATTTTGCCTGGATCTCAAGGATAAATCTGCGGTTGATCTCCTCAATAATCTGATATACACGGGGAAGCAGTCTGGAGAACAGCTCGATAGGCCATTTTTCCAGCGCTTCGGACATAATGGTATGATTGGTGTACGCAACACATTTTGTTGTAACCTCCCATGCCTCGTCCCATCCAAGACCTTCCTCATCCATAAGGATACGCATCAGCTCTGCAACAGCTACTGTAGGATGAGTATCGTTCATCTGGAATACAACTTTTTCGTACAGCTTACGGATATCGCTGTGATTTTTCTTGTACTTCTCGATTGCAGCCTGAAGACTTGCGGAAACAAAGAAGTACTGCTGTTTCAGACGCAGCTCCTTACCTGCCATATGGTTGTCGTTAGGATAAAGCACCTCAACGATATTGCGGGCAAGGTTTTCCTGCTCTACAGCTTTCTTGTAATCACCCTTGTCAAAGGAATCCAGTCCGAAGTCTACGATGGGCTCTGCATCCCAGATGCGGAGAGTATTTACGATCTTATTGTTATATCCCAGGATCGGCATGTCAAAAGGCACTGCCTTTACTGCCTGATATCCCTCATGGATAAATCTGTTTGATCCGGTTGCCGGGTCATATTCCACACGGACATATCCGCCGAAGTGAACCTCCTTGGCATATTCCGGACGGCGCAGTTCAAAAGGATAACCGTTTTTCAGCCAGTTATCCGGAACCTCAAGCTGGAAACCATCCTTGATCTCCTGCTTGAACATACCGTAACGGTAACGGATACCGCAGCCATAGGCACAGTAATTCAGAGTTGCAAGAGAATCCAGGAAGCAGGCTGCCAGACGTCCAAGACCGCCGTTTCCAAGAGCCGGATCCGGCTCCTGATCTTCAATTACATTGAGATCAAGACCCAGTTCCTCAAGAGCTTCCTTTACCTCGCCATAGGCTGTCAGGTTCAGAAGATTGTTGCCCAGAGCGCGGCCCATAAGGAACTCCATGGACATATAGTATACAATCTTCGGATCCTGTTTCTGATATGCATTCTGTGTCTCAAGCCAGTTGTCAATGATAACATCCTTTACTGTATAGCTGACTGCCTGAAAAATCTGTTCCTGAGTTGCCTCTTCAAGGGTTTTGCGATACAGAAATTTTACATTTTCTTTTACGCTTTCTTTAAAAGCCTCTTTTTTGAACTGCTTATCTATCATTTCTTTTTCCTCCTACTTTCTGGTTACACCAAGAACTACATTCTCTTTGTTAATGCTCCATTCTTTTACATAACCATCAGTTTCGTTCAGAGTGATCTCCTCTGCCAGAACCTCAGACATGATTTCATCCCTGTGGTTTTCCATAATATCCATAATGCGCTGATTGTCTTTTGCATAAACATGGATCTTATCCATAACCTCAAAGCCAGCCTCTTTTCTCATTGTCTGAATCTTACTGATGATCTCCCGTACAAATCCTTCCTCGATCAGTTCCGGAGTCAGGTTTGTATCAAGAACTACAGAAGTATCTCCGTCTGTTTCTGTTACATATCCCTCTGTCTGAGCTGTCTCGATCAGAAGATCTTCTTCAGCCAGCTCGACCTTGTTTCCGTCAATATCCAGAGTAAGAAGTCCTGTTTCCTTCAGTTCTTTCATAGCCTCTGTTCCATTAAGCTCTGTAAGAGCTGTGCGGATACCGTTCAGAAGTTTTCCGTATTTTGGTCCCACTGTGCGAAGCTGAGGCTTGAAGCTGTAGGAAATAAAGGATTCAACGTCCTTTGCAAATTTTACTTCTTTTACATTCAGCTCATCTGCAATGATATCTGTATAGAACTGATCCATTTCCTTCTCAGCCTTTACAAACATAGTTCCGATAGGCTGACGGTTCTTGATATTTGCAGTATTTCTTGCTGCGCGGCCAAGAACAACCACCTTCAGAAGAGCTTCCATGTCATCCTCAAGCTCTTTGTTGATCCATTCCTCTTTTACCTGCGGGAAATCACAGAGATGGATACTTTCCGGAGCAGACGGATCTACGCTTCTTACAAGGTTCTGGTACATATCCTCTGTCATAAACGGAATCATAGGAGCTGCAGCCTTGGAGATTGTCACAAGAGCTGTGTACAGGGTCATGTATGCATTGATCTTATCCTGCTCCATTCCCTTTGCCCAGAAACGCTCACGGCTTCTTCTTACATACCAGTTACTCATTTCGTCCACAAATTCCTGAAGTGCTCTTGCACTCTCCGGAATCTTGTAGGAAGCAAGGTTTTCGTCAACAGCTTTTACCACAGAATTCAGCTTGCTGAGAAGCCATTTGTCCATAACCGGAAGGCTGTCATAGTCCAGATTGTATTTTGTCGGGTCAAACTCGTCAATATTTGCATAAAGCACAAAGAACGCATAAGTGTTCCACAGAGTGCTCATGAATTTACGCTGTCCTTCCACAACAGCTTTGCCGTGGAAACGGTTCGGCAGCCACGGAGCGCTGTTGATATAGAAATACCAGCGGATAGCGTCTGCGCCGTATTTTTCCAGAGCGTCAAAAGGATCTACCGCATTTCCTTTGGACTTACTCATCTTCTGTCCGTTTTCATCCTGAACATGTCCCAGAACAATAACATTTCTGTAAGGAGCCTTGTTAAACAGCAGGGTAGACTCTGCCAGAAGAGAATAGAACCATCCTCTTGTCTGGTCGACTGCCTCGGAAATAAAATCTGCCGGGAACTGCTGCTCAAACAGATCCTGATTTTCAAATGGATAATGATGCTGCGCAAAAGGCATTGCTCCTGAATCAAACCAGCAGTCAATAACCTCCGGTACACGGTGCATGGTTCCGCCGCACTCCGGACACTTCAGAGTGATCTCGTCAATATACGGACGGTGAAGTTCCACAGTTTTTGCCTTCTCATCACCGCTCATCTCAAAGAGCTCCTGACGGCTTCCGACAGAATGCATATGTCCGCATTCACACTGCCAGATATTTAAAGGTGTTCCCCAGTAACGGTTTCTGGAAATACCCCAGTCCTGAACATTTTCCAGCCAGTCGCCGAAACGTCCCTTACCGATATTCTCCGGAATCCAGTTGATGGTATTGTTGTTGCGGATCAGGTCTTCCTTCACTGCTGTCATTTTAATGAACCAGGACTCACGCGCATAGTAAATAAGCGGTGTGTCACATCTCCAGCAGTGCGGATAATCATGCTCAAATTTCGGCGCGTCAAAAAGCTTGCCTTCTTTGTCCAGGTCAACAAGTACAAGGGGATCTGCTTTCTTTACAAATACACCTGCATATGGAGTTTCTTTGGCCATATTTCCCTGTCCGTCTACAAACTGTACGAACGGAAGGTTGTAATCGCGTCCCACACGGTTATCGTCCTCACCAAATGCCGGAGCAATATGAACGATACCGGTACCGTCGCTCATGGTAACATAGCTGTCACATACTACGAAATGCGCTTTTTTCTTCTGCTTTGCCGCTGCTTCTCTGGTGCACTCCCAGAGAGGTTCGTACTCTTTATATTCCAGATCTTTTCCCTTATAGGTTTCCAGGATCTCGTATGCTTTTTCATCCTCTTTTGCAAGCTTGCCCAGAACCTTGTCCATAAGGGCCTCAGCCAGGTAATAAGTATAACCGTCTGCGGCCTTTACCTTACAGTAAGTCTCATCCGGGTTTACGCAGAGCGCAAGGTTGGACGGCAGTGTCCACGGTGTGGTTGTCCATGCAAGGAAATATGCCTCCTCGCCAACCACTTTAAAACGTACAATAGCAGAACGCTCTTTTACAGTCTTGTAGCCCTGGGAAACCTCCTGTGCAGAAAGAGGAGTTCCGCAGCGCGGGCAGTAAGGCACGATCTTAAATCCTTTGTAAAGAAGATTTTTGTTCCAGATCTCTTTCAGAGCCCACCACTCAGACTCAATGTAATTATCATCATAGGTTACATACGGATGATCCATATCTGCCCAGAAACCAACTGTAGAAGAAAAATCTTCCCACATTCCCTTGTATTTCCAGACACTTTCCTTACACTGCTGGATAAACGGCTCCATACCGTAAGCCTCGATCTG
>SAMEA3387478__coassemble_3053_pt1 | contig 9460 bp, 7 predicted proteins | sample SAMEA3387478__metabat2_high_PE_024 | metagenome-assembled genome bin SAMEA3387478 (sample SAMEA3387478) | Felis catus | biome: Faeces | place: United Kingdom | collected 2012 | reverse complement strand
GAATTACAGAGGATGCCATTCAGCTGATTGAGGATACCTCCAGAGAAACCGCCGGGGAATTTATGAAAATGAATGAATATGTGGATGTGCTGATCCCCCGTGGAGGAAAAGGACTGATCAAAGCAGTGGTAAATCAGAGCACCATTCCGGTCATTGAGACAGGTACCGGAAACTGTCATATTTATGTAGATGAGACCGCTGATCCGGAAATGGCAGCAGATATTATCATGAACGCGAAGACTCAGAGGGTAGGTGTGTGCAATGCCTGTGAATCCCTGCTTGTTCATGACAGCATGAAAGAAGTTCTTCTTCCTGTACTGGCAGAAAGATTTCGCGAAAAACACGTGGAAATGCGTGCAGACCAGGAGGCTCTTTCCCTGATGCCGGGAGCGGTTCCTGCTTCTCAGGAGGACTGGGGAACGGAATATCTGGATTACATACTGTCCATTAAAATAGTGTATTCTGTAGAGGAAGCCATTGCGCATATCAATCGTTACAACACAGGTCATTCAGAAGCTATTATCACAAACAATTATATGCATGCACAGAAATTCCTGGATGAGGTAGACGCTGCTGCAGTTTACGTCAATGCTTCCACCAGATTTACAGACGGATGTGAATTCGGATATGGAGCAGAAATCGGCATCAGTACCCAGAAGCTTCACGCCAGAGGGCCTATGGGACTTCTTGCTCTGACAACGACCAAGTACATTATTTACGGAAATGGGCAGATACGTCCGTAAGATAGGAGGACATAATGAGAAAAAAACAGTTATTTGCAATTCTTTTGGCTGGAGCCATGACTGCCGGAACCGTTCCTTCCGCTGCTCTGGCAGCAGAAAATGATATCCCTGCAGCTTCATCTGAAGTAACTGAGGGAGAGAATTCCGGCGAGATTCCTCAGGAAGAAGGAGGAGAGACAACACCGGAAGCAGAGCCTACACAGGTTCCGGAAACAGAGACAACACCGGAGGCGCCTACCGAGACTCCTGCAGAACCCACAGAAACACCCACAGTTCCGGAGACACCGGCAGAGCCTACACAGGTTCCGGAAACAGAGACAACACCGGAGGCAGTTCCTTCAGAAGCTCCGGAGACTCTGGAAAGTGAGCCAACAGGAATTTCCATTATTACCATAGATGAAAATAATCAGGAAACGGTAACCTATTATAAGACACTTCAGGAGGCGGTCGATGCTGCTCCCACCATAGAAAGCGGCGCTCAGGAATCCACTGTGATCGAGATCACAGACAGCCTTGCATTGTCAGGAACCATTTCTGTTTCCGGCAAAAAGGTCAGCATTGTCGCTGCCGCGCCGGGAATCACCATTCGCAGAGAGCAGAAGGAAGACGGAACAGTATTTAACGGAACGATGTTCACAGTTGCCGGACAGGGCAGCGAGCTTCAGTTTTCTGTAAAAGACGGTTCTGATCTTACTGTAGACGGAAGCAACGGAAAAGGTGAGGAAGAACCTTCCGAAGGAAGCCTGGCAGATGTCAGCGATTCCGGTGCTTTCGGTATTTCAGCAGGAGTCACTCTGACAGGAAACAACACCACTGCAAAAGGCGGCGCTGTTTCTAATAATGGGGGAAGTCTTGTGCTGAAAGGCGGCACGATTACCGGAAATACCGGAGCCATGGGAGCTGTTTACAGCAATACGGATATTGCCGTACAGGGCACAGTTGCCATAAAGGAAAATACCGGGGCAAACCTTTATCTGGATCAGGATGCATCAGTGGTTGTGACAGATGTGCTGACAGATTCTTCCATCTCTCTGACAGCCGCAGCTCCGGCAGATAAAAAAACTGTGGCAAAAGCAGGGAAAAAGACAGATGGCACAGATGTTACTCCCGAAGAATTTAAAGCAGCGGCAGAGCAGCTGGCTTATGATACAGAGGATTATTCCGTTATGCTGGGAGAGGATGGACTGAGTGCAGTGCTGAAGGTAAACGCATCTGCTACCGTGACACCAAGTCCCACACCTACAGCTTCTCCGTCCTTTTTAACCTATCAGAGTAAATCCCTGAAATGGATGGATCATAATACAGTAACTGCAAAAATGTCCACAACAAAGGACTGTAAATGGTATTATTATTTTGTAGATGCAGGAAGTGATACAAATACTATCAAAAAACTGTATGATTCCAGTAAGGCAAAAACTCCGGCAAAGGCAAATACAACCTTTACCGTAAAGGCAGAAAAGGTTCCGGAAAAGGATTCCTGGCTTGTAGTTGCGGCAAAACCGGATAAAGGCTCCGCCCAGCTGAGAGTGCTGAAGCTCAGTAACAGCAGCCGTCCGGCTTCTCCGACTGTTTCACCTACTGTAACTACCCGCGCACCGCGTAAATATGAAGTGACAGAAAGTAAGGTGACAGGTCTGGAAAATCCGATAAAACTTTTTCCGAATAAGTTTTATGATTTTCAAGTTATAGGTGCAGGTCAAAATGATACGAATCCAATTAATGGAGATGAAAGATGGATACCAAAATATTGGTCTATGAGTGTTAATGGAAGTAGAAACAATTCTTGGCGAATTGGAATTCAAGCTCCAGACAAAAATGATCCTAATCTACAGCAAAAATTGGAAAGTTTGAAGAAATATAGAATTCCAAGTAAGTTTTCATTATATGTGTTCTTTGAAAAAGAAATATACAATGGAAAAGTATGGACAGATACAGATGTAATTGAATACATGAAAACTTCCTTTAGCTCCGCAGAAATTTCTGATGAAGAGTGGAAGGAATACATTGATAATTACAACAAAGAGAATCCGGACGACGGTCTGAACTATGACGGAACAAGCGGAGGCTCTGTTGCAGATATTAAGGCGACAGAGGCGGCTTCAGAAAAGGATTCCGATTCTACGTCCAAGTCAGCCGTATCCACAGCAGATGAATCTCCGATTGGAACCATGTCCGTTCTGGCAGTTTTCTCTCTGCTGGCGGGAGGCTATGTGCTTGTAAGAAAACGTAAAAAAGAAGATATCTGACAGAACTTCTGAGCATATCTGACAGAATTTGCCCATAAAGGAGACAGGTCTAAAAGCCTGTCTCTTTTCATATATATTCAGTATGAAGGGCAGGGGGACAGGCAGATGATGGAAACAACAATTTTTGCTTATGAGAATTTATATTATGAACTATGGGAAACTGCCCGGAGATACAGGGCGATTGCGCAGTTCCGGGTAATTGGAAACAGTCATGATGAACGGATGATTCCCATGATCGAGGTGGGACAGGGAGACCAGGTGATTTTTTGTGTCAGCGGGCTGAACGGAACGGAGCGGCATATGCCGTCCTGTCTTCTTCGCATGGCAAAGGAATACTGTCGGGCATGGGAATGCGGATGGGTGCTGGAAGAGCTTTATGACGTGAAACAGCTTCTTTCTGCATGGAAGATATGTTTCATTCCCCTTCTGAATCCTGACGGATATGAGATCTACGAAAAAGGCTACACGGTAATACGAAATCCCGTTTACCGACAGATGCTCCGTATGCAGGAGACAGCCTGCACAGAATACTTCTGTAACGCAAGAGGCATGAATCTGCAGAAAAATTTTCCAACCAGCTATTACAGGAAAATGCGGATTTATCATGAGCCTGCCAGTGAAAATGAAACAAAGGCTCTGGTGCGTATTTTGCAGGAATATCAGGGAAAAGGGTTTTTTTCTTTTGGACAGGCAGATAAAAGGATCGTATATTTCAGGCAGCCTCAGGCTTTTGGGGTAAACCAGAAAAGCTATCGGCTGGCAAGACATTTTCAGAAGCAGGCAGGATTTTGCATGGAAAAGTTTTCTCTGGAACAGCAGAAAAAAAATCATGCAATTCAGGGAGAAGGAACACCGGAAAGATATTATGCGGAGCTTACCCGACAGCCGTCTTTTCGGATAGAGCTGCCGTCCGGTCTGGGTGAAGAGGAAAGCTCTCTTCTGGAAAACCGGTATCAGCAGATTTACACAATCCCTCTGGAGTATATTTTTTCTGTGGGCGAACTTTAAATAACCGCTTAAAATGTTGATCCCGGCAGACTTCAGGAGCTGATTCCTGAGAACTGCCGGGTGTTTTTTGAGGCAACGATGGACTTGCTGTTTACGCTGTTCCCGGCAGCCCGGTCAAAATACATTCCGGATTACCCTGGATGATTGCCATTTTCCCCGTATATCATTGGATTTTCGCAAAATATGCCGAAACACCTTGCGGGATATTGCCATGTGTAAAGTGCTGCTGTTGTTTATTCACGGTATCCGGAAAAATTTTGACAGAATTATAAAATTCCTGTATCATAGAAAAATAAGAAAATAAACAAGGAGCAACGATATTTATGATAAAAGATACAGAAACAAAAGAGATACAGAATGAAACAGAACGTCAGCGTTCCTTTATTGAGCTTGCCAGAGCGCTGACACAGCAGAAAATGCAGACCATCGGGCGTCCTGTAACCTATTGTCTTACTACCTTTGGCTGTCAGATGAATGAAAAACAGTCTGAGGCTGTAGCCGGAATCATGGACGAAATCGGATATGTCCGTCAGGACAGTGAGGAGGCAGATGTTGTAATTTACAATACCTGTACCGTCCGCGAAAATGCCAATCTGAAGGTGTACGGACGTCTGGGCCATCTTCACAGTCTGAAGGATCAGAATCCGGATATGAAGATCATTCTTTTTGGATGCATGATGCAGGAGCCTCAGGTAGTAGAAAAAATCAAAAAAACCTATTCTTTTGTAAATCTGGTGTTTGGAACCCACAATATTTTTAAGTTTGCAGAGCTTTTTTACGATATGCTGTTATCTGACATGCAGATCGTGGATATCTGGGAGGGAACGGATCAGATCGTGGAGGATCTTCCCACAGAGCGCAACTATACGTTCAAATCCGGTGTAAATATCATGTTTGGCTGCAATAACTTCTGTAGCTACTGTATTGTGCCTTATGTTAGAGGAAGAGAGAGAAGCCGGAAACCGGAAGCCATTGTAAAGGAAGTGGAACGTCTTGTGGCAGACGGAGTTTCCGAAGTAATGCTTCTGGGACAGAATGTAAATTCCTACGGAAAAACTCTGGAAAATCCAGTGACCTTTGCCCAGCTTCTTACCATGCTGGAAGAAGTGGAAGGACTGAAGCGCATCCGTTTTATGACTTCTCATCCGAAGGACCTTTCTGATGAGCTGATTGAGGTAATGGCAAAAAGCAAAAAAATCTGCCATCATCTCCACCTTCCTCTTCAGTCCGGCAGCAGCCGTGTTCTGAAGGAGATGAACCGTCGCTATGACAAAGAGAAATATCTGAACCTGGTAGAAAAAATCCGTACTGCCATCCCGGATATTTCTCTTACAACGGATATTATTGTAGGCTTCCCGGGAGAGACAGAGGAAGATTTCCAGGAGACTCTGGATGTGGTAAAAAAGGCCGGATACGATACTGCCTTTACCTTTATTTATTCCAAACGCACCGGAACTCCGGCAGCCGCCAAAGAGGATCAGGTTCCGGCAGATGTGACAAAGGAGCGTTTTAACCGTCTTCTTGCCCTTGTACAGGAGCAGGGAAGAATCCGTTCCTCCCGGTTTGCAGGAACCGTTCAGGAGGTTCTGGTAGAAGAGGAAAGCAAGGAGAAGGGAATTTTTACCGGAAGGACCCAGTACAATCTTCTGGTACATTTTCCGGCAGATGAAAGTCTTCTGGGCACTTATGTAAATGTAAAGCTTGAGGAGTGTAAAGGCTTTTATTATCTGGGAAGTCTGGCTGACTGAAAAAGTATTTTCTGCAGTTGAACAGACTGTTTCAGGAAAGAATATTTACTTAAATGAGGAAAAGAGGAGAGAGAATTGAAAAACAGCAAATACGAAATTGATATGTGCAATGGCTCGATTATGCCCAAGCTTATTTCATTTTCGATTCCGCTGATGTTGTCCGGCATTTTGCAGCTGATGTTTAATGCAGTGGATATTGTGGTGGTGGGAAGATTCAGCGGCAGCCGTTCTCTGGCAGCCGTAGGATCAACTACAGCGCTGATTAATATTTTTACCAATCTGTTTATAGGTGTTTCTCTGGGAGCAAATGTGCTAAGCGCCCGTTTTTATGCTTCCGGAAAAGCAAAGGAAATGTCCGAGACCGTACATACTTCTATTATGTTTGCTCTGATCAGTGGCGTTGTGATGGCATTTGTGGGACTGGGCTTTTCCAGATTCGCCCTGGAGCTTATGGGTACTCCGGCAGATGTAATTGACCAGTCAGCCCTTTATATGCGGATTTATTTTATCGGAATGCCTTTTTTTATGCTGTACAATTACGGGGCAGCTATTTTAAGATCTGTGGGAGATACTAAAAGACCGCTTTTGTTTCTGATCATTTCAGGAATCACCAATGCGGTTCTGAACCTGATTCTGGTGATCTGGTTCCGTCTGGATGTAGCGGGAGTTGCCATTGCAACCATTATCGCTCAGATGATTTCCTGTATTCTGGTTTTGCGATGCCTGTATAAATCAGAGAGCAGCTATCAGCTCCGTTTTTCCAGACTTACTATTAAGTGGAAGTACCTGAAGCAGATCTTTCAGGTAGGTATTCCGGCAGGACTTCAGAGCACGGTTATTAATTTTTCCAATGCAATGCTGCAGTCCTCTGTAAATTCCTTTGGCTCCGTTGCCATGGCAGGCTATACGGCTGCCAACAATATTTTTGGCTTCCTTTATGCTGCAGCCAATTCTGTTACTCAGGCATGTATGAGCTTTACCAGTCAGAATTATGGAGTGGGTAAACTGAAACGAATGGACAAGGTTCTTGTAAACTGCATGATTCTTACTGTAGGAGTTTCCTTCAGCCTGGGTTTTGGAGCCTGGTTCTTTGGTTCCGGCCTTCTCAGGATTTACACCAGCGAGGCAGATGTGATAGCCTGCGGACTGGAGATCCTTGCCTTTACCACAGTTCCTTATTTTCTCTGTGGTATTATGGACCTTTTTCCGGGAGCGCTGCGGGGAATGGGCTATTCTGCCGTACCCATGGTCCTTTCCGTGATCGGAACGGTCGGAATGAGGATCATCTGGATCTATCTGGTATTTCCGGCTCACAGATCTCTTGATTTTCTTTTTATTTCCTATCCTGCATCCTGGACCGTTACCATTGTGCTTCAGGCGGTATGCTTTTTCTTTGTCAGGAAAAAAGTGCGAAGGACTGTGCTTGCAGGACAGTATGCAGCCTGAACGCAGACAACTGCTGATAGCTGTGAAAGAGAACAGGGAGGATTTCAGGAATAAAAATATAGATTCTATCATTTTTTAAGTTTTTTAAGACAGAGTATTTATTTGGCTTCAGGCCGTAAGAATACTCTGTCTTTTTCTGTAAATGTATGATAAAATCAAAAATAATCAATGAAGTCTATGAAATATCAGGCTGTGAGATTTTTGACAGACTTTTTATAAAACTTACCGGAAATATAAAAATATGACAGCTATAACCGAATCAGCTGATTTGGAAGCTGCAGATTAAGAAAGAGGGAAAAATGAAAGTATCCAATTATGAGATCACACGGAACAGGATGCGGGATGAATTTATAAAATATGACCAGGAAAAAATGATTCAGAAATTTTCACTGAAAAATGACAGACAGTATCTGTACCTGGATTTTATGGGAAGACCCTACAGAATCAACCGCAAAAACGGTGTGGTGGAATGGTCTGAGGACGGGTTTCACTCAGTCACTGAAGGAAATTTCAATGAGTCCATGACAATCTATGATGTGCTTTGCTATTCAAAAGATAGCTGCAGTCTGTCCGGAAAATTTTGTTCCATCAATATGCTGAAGGGTATTGTGAAGGCGAATCCTCCGGGAGTAAATCTGTTCCAGAAAACCGCTGACAGCTTTAACGGAAAGGTAGCGGCTCTTGAAAAGGCCTGTGGATCTTTTGGTGAAAAAACAGATTTGAAAGGCGATGTGGCGGTAAAGCTGTACCCGTTTTCTTTTTTGCCTGTGATCCTTCAGTTCTGGGAGGGAGACGAGGAATTTCCCGCAAACCTGAAATTTATGTTTGACGAAAATATCCTGCAGTACATCCATTACGAGACGATCTTTTATCTGCTGGAGCATGTGACAGGCAGGATTCAGGAGACTATGGTGATGGGGAAGAATGAATTCGGCGGAAGAAATCTTTATACAAACAAATGATTGGAGATATTGCTATTATGAGGAATCCATGGCCAATTTTCAGCATTGCTGCTCTCTCCGGAGCTGCGTGTCTGATTTATGATCACTTTTTTTCTTACGAGACTATGTGGATTGCTGTTGTAGTGTTTCTTGCACTGCTGGCTCTGTGCTTTTTCGCATATTGCAGATATGAACGCTGGTTGGCAAAGAAACTGAACCCCTATGTGGTGGCTTATCAAAGTGACCATGATCTTGAAAAACTGAAACAGGGACTGGATCACTGGCGTCCCTGGGCACTCAGCAGGCATTCTAAAAATATCATTACAGCGAACTGGTTCTCCGCTCTGCTGGAGCAAAAGCGCTGGGCAGAAGCAGAAGAGACTCTGGAACAGTTTCTGCATCAGGCAAAAAATACGCAGGATAAAATAGGGTATCACCTGCTTCGGGGTGATTACGCAAGGGCGATCGGAGATACAGAATTAGAGGAGCAGGAACGACTTCTGAGCCAACAGCTAAAAACCCGGCTTGGAAACAAAAAGGGAGAATCAAGAGTACCCGCAAACGCCAAAGAAAGTAAATATGCATTCTTTTGCTGGCTCTCTTTCAGCTTTGGTCTGGCACTGCTCGGAATCATCAGTAATATAATCGCCGGGGACTCAATCCTCGGATCATTTGGAGCCGGACTTTTGATTTTAAGCCTGTTTTCGTTCCCGGTCTGCCTGATCTGGCTGATCCTCTGGTTGATCCGGCGAAGAAAGGAGGCTGTTAAATGACTTATATCCTCCCGGTACTCTATGTGATTGTGTCTTATACATTCTTTCTTTTGGCAGTCTGTTTTGGCAATGCGATCACATTGCAGATAGTATCGATCCTTCTGCCCTTTATCATGGGAATCGTCAATTTGATCGTTGTGCTGACCGCAGGAAGAAAGTGGTCAAGAAAGACATTGCTGAACTGCACTTTGATCATCAAGTATGGACTGATCCCGTTCTATCTGGTCGGAGGGAGCATCACCGTATATGTAACGCTGATGGCATTCTTCCCATTGCCTCTGATGGCATTGTTCGGACTGGTAACTATTGTTTTTTTGATTTTAGGATACGGGATTCTGTTAGGGGCAGCTTCCCTACGCCATCGCTTATCTGATAAAGTCATGGAAAGACGGCGTACATCCGAAATGGTTGGCGGTTTTAGCTGGAATCTGCCAGTTCTTCTTTTCCTTTGATGTACTTGCAATGATGGTTCTGACATTAAAGGAGCGGTACAGGGTCAAAACCACCATTGCCGTTTTCTGTGCAATGTGTCTTGCGCTCCTGCTGATCCTACTC
>SAMEA3387478__coassemble_2525_pt1 | contig 13345 bp, 10 predicted proteins | sample SAMEA3387478__metabat2_high_PE_024 | metagenome-assembled genome bin SAMEA3387478 (sample SAMEA3387478) | Felis catus | biome: Faeces | place: United Kingdom | collected 2012 | reverse complement strand
TTTTTTGTTTTTTCAGGCTTTTGTCCGCCCATAAAAAATGCCTCCTTCTGTGGTCGCATAATAGTGAATTATAGCACAAAAGGAGACGATAGTCGAGATGCCGCCGGAAGGATCACGCCAAGCACATTCCTGCTTTTGGCGTAATCCTGTTCCTTATTCTTCATGCACCCCCTTGTTTTTTTCTTCTTTTATGCATATAATAGTATCTAATCACGATTTAGTAAATCACGATTAGATATTTTTTAGGAGGTAGTTTTATGTTCATCGGCAGAGAAAAAGAACTAAAATTCCTGCAAGATAAATACGACGAAAAAAAAGGGCATCTGATTGTTTTATACGGCAGAAGGCGTGTAGGCAAAACGGAAACTCTCAAAGAATTTTGCAAACATAAGCCGCATATTTTCTACTCCTGTACACAAAGTACGGACCGAGTGCAGCTTGCAAAATTTTCAAAGCAAATTTTGCGAGAGGATATTCCAGCCAAACAATATATATCTGAATTTACTGATTGGGAGAAAGCGTTTCGCTCGATCCTCGATCTGCCATATGGAGAAAAGAAAAAGCTGATTGTAATCGACGAGTTTCCATATATGTGCAAAGGGAATCCGAGTATCCCCTCTATTCTGCAAAACCTCTGGGATACAGTTCTAAAAGACAGTAATGTGATGATCATTCTCTGTGGCAGTGCAATGAGTTTTATTGAAAAAGAATTGCTTGCAGAAAAAAATCCGCTGTATGGCAGAGCAACCGGTATTTACAAAATGAATAAAATGGGCTTTTACGATGCTGCCCGTTTTTTCCCAAATTACTCAGAAAAAGATAAAATACTCGCTTATGCCATACTTGGCGGTATTCCGCACTATCTCAACCAGTTCAACCCGGACCTTGACCTTGCTGAAAACATCAAACGCAATATTCTTACCAAAGGCTCGGTACTTTATAGCGAAACAGACTTTTTGCTCCATCAGGAACTCAGAGAAACTCCCATCTACAATTCCATTATTGAAGCAGTTGCTCTGGGCAGCACAAAGTTGAACGACATTAGCCAAAAATCCCTTGTGGAAGACACTTCAAAAACAAGCGTCTATCTAAAAAACCTGATAGAACTTGGCATTGTTGAGCGCGAATTTTCTGTTGATACCGGGACGAAAGAAAAGGCAAATACAAATCGGGGAACTTACCGTTTAACTGATAGTTTTTTCCGTTTCTGGTATGCTTTTGGTTTTGCGAATCTGTCACAGCTTGAAGATGGGGATGTGGACGGTGTTTATGAATATCTCGTAGAGCCCGCATTACACGAGTTTGCTTCCTTATCGTTTGAAGATGTTTGCAAAGAATTTGTGCGTGAACTGCAAAGGAAAAACGCCTTGCCATTTCGTTATATCAAAATGGGGCGTTGGACAGGGAAAACGACTGTTCGTGATAAAAATATGGAAAGCGGATTGAGAATAGCAGAAACAGAGATCGACTTACTGGGCATCGGAAGGGATGCAAAAGAATATTTAGTGGGAGAATGTAAATTCAAACACAGCCCATTTAATTACTCTGAATATCTCGACACCTTAGCAAAATTAACTCCACAAAAAGCAAAAGCAACATTCTATTACGCCTTATTTTCTGAATCTGGTTTTGATAAGAAAATCGAAATAGAAGCCGAAAACTCAGATACTGTCTATCTCTACGATCTTAAAACGATTGTGAACTATAATCGATAGCGATTCTGTAATAAAAATACGGGAAATACACCCAGGATAAATCACACTTATAGCTTAATAAATGACACCTTTCGGTGTAGTAATATAACATTTTTACAGAGTTTTGATGGGTTGTTACCGTCTGTCGGCTCATACATGGGCAAGAATACCGATGCATATACGTTTTTTTGTTTTTTCAGGCTTTTGTCCGCCCATAAAAAATGCCTCCTTCTGTGGTCACATAATAGTGAATTATAACACAAAAGGAGGCGATAGTCGAGATGCCGCCGGAAGGATCACAATTCATTGATCGTTGCTGTAATGGGCATATTACAGATGCGCTTTGCCGGAAGAAACGGTGCAAGAAGTGAAACGATCACAAGCAACGCCAGTATTCCTGCAACGGATGCTGAAGGAAGCTGCCATTGGGTTCCCCAATAATCTGTAATCATCTGAGTATAAAAAAAATAATGCAGGGGCAGACCCAGACCGCAGCCTGCAAAAAGTCCGAATATTGTGTAGGTAGCTGTTTCCATACTGATCATCTTCTTTATCTGTAAATCATCCATTCCCACCGCGCGCATGGCTCCGTATTGTTTTGTTCTTGCAGATACACTCATGGAAATACTGTTTACAGTGTGAATAACAGTAATCAGTGTGATCACTGCCAGGAATCCATAAACAAATAAACAGAACATAAAATACGTGTTTTGCGTGTCCTTATTCTGCGCCATTCTGTCATAAAAATCATAATGTCCGTCTGACAGTGCGTGAAGCTCATTCACATTCTGTTCTGAGGCTTTTGAGGAAAGCTGCACATCAAGAACAGCATAGGCATCTTCACCTGTAATATCCGTAAACATTCTCTCCGAACAGATAACAATTGGCTGATCCGTTGTATCAAAGGGACTGTCTTCCAGAACTCCGGCTACTGTAAGCTCTGTCTGCTCCAGCCGGATGGTGTCTCCAACCTTCAGAGAGTTGCTTTTATCATAGACTGTCAGTACGCCGTTTCCCTCAGCAACATCCGATATATCACCTGCGATCAGGTCTTCTGCCGCCCATCGGAACTGATCTTCTTCATATGAGATCAAATCAATCTGTCCTGATTTCCCTTCATATTCTGCCGGAAGGCTTTGATACATCCTGCCAAATGCCCTCTCTACATAAGGTCTGCTTTCCACCTCTCCGGCAAAGCTTTTGTCAATCTCGCACGAATTATCAGAACTAATGTAAAAAACGTCCGGCGCCCAGGCTCTTAAAGGATTAAGGGCCATATTCACCCATTGTACAAGAACAGAAAAGCTTAAAATCATAATGATACTAAGCGCAAAGGATCCGGTCATAAGCAGCAGATTTTTTCGGGAGGATACCGCATGATGAATCCCCAGGGCCGTCTCAATTTTCAGGAAATTCTTCCTGACCGGCCGGGACGTACTTCCGTTTTCATAAAAATTTCCGGTAACAGCCGCAACCGGAGAAACACCTGCAGCCCGCCTTGCAGGAGAAATAGAAGATAAAAATACTGTCAAAACCCCAACAATGATTCCGCTGATGATTCCCACACCGCTGATTTCAAACATAGGAATCTGTACAAACTCAGTTCCTGCGCCAAACCGCAGCAGCGCGCAAAGTATCCAAGTGCCTGCAATGCCTGCTGCCACACCAACCGGAACTGCTGTTTTACACCAGTAAAGAGCTTCCAGTCTGACTATGTGCATAACCTGGGTCCTACTCGCCCCAATACAGCGGAGCATTCCAAAAAACTGTGTTCTCTCTGCGGTTCTGCTGTTCAGACTTCCCGCGATCATAAAGACTCCTGCTGCCAGAACCAGAACAAACAGGATGACTGCTATAAGATAATTCCCCATAATATAAGAATCGCTGCTGGATCCTGTTATTCCCAGCAAAGCCGTATTTTCCGATAATATTTCATCAGTAAATCCATAGGTCTGCCGCAGCTCTGAAATCGCCCTGCGAATATTAATATTTTCATTAAAGCGTACAAAACATACCGGCTCAAGCCTGCTTCCTTCTGCTTTTGCCAGACTCTGAAAGGAATCCCAGCTCAGAAAAGTCCCCACCACATCGGCATCTGTAGTAATGGTAACATCTCCTCCAAAACCGGAAATCCTATAGTCAAAATCCCCGGCCGGTGTATGCATGGTAATCACATCTCCGATATTTACAGAAAGTAACTCTTTCGCTCCATTGGAAAGCATAATTTCATTCTCTTTTGCAGGATACTGTCCCTCCATCACATCATCATAGATTTCCGTGAGAATCGAATGATCGCCGCCTGCAATAACGCATGTTTTTCCCTGAATCGTATAGTCATCAGACAAATCAACATTCAGTGCGTCATAATGAGAGACAGCTGCAACATCTGTCCTCTGTGCAATCTGATCAATCTGCTTCTCAGTCGGCTCCTTCAGCATAATATGCCAGCTGCCATGCTCTTCTGTCACGCGCTTTTTTTCCATACGGATTCCCATATCTGCCATACTGAAAATCGCGGTAACCAGCAGTACCGAAATAATAATACACAGCATCGTCATGCGGTTCTGTCTCTTTCGCACCTTTGCAGAAATCGGAATAAGGCTTAAATAGCTTTTCATTGACAGCACCTCCCGAAATCAGTAAGCACTCCGTCCGACACCTGAAGCACCCGGTCTGCGGTCTGGGCGATGCTGCGATTGTGGGTGATCATAATAATAGTCTGCTCATATTTCTTTGACGCCTCTTTTAACAGAGCGATCACCTCGCTGCTGTTCTGAGTATCCAGATTTCCTGTTGGCTCGTCTGCAAGGATCAAAGCCGGACGGGTAATCAGCGCGCGTCCAATGGCCACTCTCTGCTGCTGGCCGCCGGAAAGCTGGCTTGGCAGGTAATTCCGGCGATCTTTTAAATTCAGTACAGTCAGAAGCTCTTCCAGATATTTTCTGTCCGGCTTCTGATAATCCAACAGCATTGGGAAAATCATGTTCTGTTCCACTGTCAGCTCCGGGATCAGGTTAAACGCCTGAAAGATAAAGCCGATATTCCTGCGCCGGAATACGGTCAGCTTCCGGTCATTCATAGAAAAAATATCCTTGCCGTCGATCAGCACCTTTCCCGAAGTAGGAATGTCCAAAGCACCGATCATATTCAAAAGGGTACTTTTTCCGGAACCGGATTCTCCCACAACCGCCACATATTCACCCCTTGGAACAGAAAAGCTGACGTCTTTCAGTGCCTTTACAGAAGTTTCTCCGCTGCCATAGGTCTTACAGATATTTCTGACCTCTAATAAATTCATTATGCAACACCTCTTTCTCAATAACTTTGCTCTGCAGACAGATAATGTTCTTTTTTGTCTACAATACAAAGGATAGCACTGAAACATTACAGTCAGCCTACAGCCAGCCTACAATTTTGTAGGAATTAAAAAATTCATTGTAAAAACCGTGCCTCTTCCCGGCTCACTGTCCACCTCAATGCTGCCGTCATGTGCCTCAATGATCGCTTTTGCAAGGGGAAGTCCAAGACCGATCCCCTGTCTGTCCCTGGAAAAACGGCTGCGATAAAACCGCTTGAAAATATGGTGCAGATCCTCCGGATGAATGCCGCATCCATTGTCTTTTACCACGATTTGAACGACAGAAGGCAAGGCTCTCCATTCGATATGAATCTTATCTCCTTTTTCTGTATGATCCAGAGCATTTTTTACAATGTTGCCGATTGCTTCGGACAGCCAGTCACGATCGCAGAAAAGAATCACCTTATCTGAGCCGGACAGAAGGATTTCTTTCTGCTCCTGTCTGGCCCTGTATGCAAAATGCAGCTCAATGTCCCCCATCATATCCGCCACATTTTCCGTTTCCTTTTCAATCATAATGGAACCGGCATCCAGTTTTGTGATTTTAAGCAGATTCTGCACCAGTGTTTCGATGCGGTCAAGCTCCTGTTCTGATAAATCTGCAAACTCTTTTACCAGAGACGGATCCACATCCTCATCCTGAAGCAGCCCGTTATAGATATTCAGGGCTGCCAGCGGTGTTTTCAGCTGATGAGAAATATCCGAAATTGTATTTTTCAGAAATTCCTTTTCCCGAAGCCGGTTATCTGCATGTGCATTTAAGACCGCTGCCAGAGAATTGACCGCGTGAAACAGCCGGTACAGTTCCCCCTCGTCATCACACTCAATACGCGCATTGCGATTGCCGTCAAGATACCCGTTGATCTGTGACACTGCCTGTTCCATAAGCTGATCCTGTTTCCGGAAACAGGAATAACACGCTGACAGTATCAATCCTCCTGCCAATGCAAAAACAAGTAACAGGAACAAAGAAATCCTCTGGAAGTACCGATATAAGAATCCCTGGGTCAGCAAAAGGGCTGCCATCCAGATAACTGATAATGCAAGAAACAATTTTCTGATCTCTTTATTTACAAATATTTTCATAAAGCTCCTCACCCTGTCACATTCCATTTGTACCCCATTCCCCGGACTGTCAGAAGCATCTGCGGATCTCCGGGATTATCCTCAATCTTCATACGAAGCCGTCTCATATATACAGTAAGGGTACTGCTGTCAATGTAATTTCCATCGCAGTCCCACAGCTGGCCCAAAATTTTTTCCTTGGTAAGTACCATATTGGGATTTCTCATAAACAGGCACAGAAGCTTGTATTCCGCAGCAGTCAGTTCCAGCAGTTCCCCGTTTTTAAAGACCTGCCCCTGCAGTAAAAGTACTTTTATTCCATTTGATTCCAGCTGCGTATCTGATGAGCTGAAATCTTTTGCCCGGCGGAGCAGCGCATTTACTCTGGAAACTAACACTCCCAGCTTAAACGGTTTTGTAATATAATCGTCTCCGCCAATATCCAATCCCATGATAATGTCCATTTCCTCATCAGCCGCTGTCAAAAAAATAATAGGCACTTTGGAAACCTGCCGCACTTTTTTGCAAAATTCAAATCCCGTGCCGTCCGGCAGCGATACGTCCAGTACCAGAAGATCATATTTTCCATCCGCCCACAAACTGTCTGCTTCTTTGAGCGTTCTGGCTACGGCCAGTTCAAAGCCCTGTTTCCTGAATGCAAAAGAAAGCCCGTTAATCAGGCTCAGATCATCTTCTAAAAGCAATATTCTGCTCATGTTTTTCTCCTTTTCCTGTTTCATCTGTTCCGTTTTTCTGAAACTGATCGCTTTTCCCGGAACTGCGAAATATTTCCACTGAAATTTCTTCCATGTTTACTCCCGGAAATACAGCGGTCTGAGGTTTCTCACCACATTTTCGCTGACGCGGACCACTGCATCCAGATCCTCATCCCTGTGGTTCAGATATGCGTGAAAGCATCCCTGTATACAAAAAGATAAAAGGATATTCCGCTCTGTATCATGCTGATATTCCGGATATCTCTGCCAGATCAGCTTTTTCAGCTCCATTTCCAGACAGTCGCCCAGCCGCGCTTTTTCTTTCCCGGAAAACAGAATACCAATCAGGGAATTACTGGACAAAAGAGCCATGTAAAGATTTCTGGTAAAAATCTCAGGCTCCCGGAAAGGATCCTGCTGCTGCGCGGAAATATTTTTTACTACAGCGGTAATGGTTTCTGCCTCCATCAGCTCTGACAAGGCAAAAATATCCTCGTAATGGCTGTAAAATGTAGATTTATTGATACATGCAAGAGCGCACAGTTCCTTAACTGTGATCTTTTCCAGAGGCTTTTTTGCCCTCAGCTCCAGAAATGCATTTTTAATGGCTTTTTCTGTTTTTTCTATTCTGATATCCATACTCTCCCTCGTTTTCCGTTTTTTCCAAATGTCCCAGCCTGTCCTCTTTTCATAGCTGCCTTTCGTATATTACGCGACATTTTTGTCAAAAGGTTGCTTATCCGTCTTACAGAATGTTTTGTTGGTGGACATTCTCTGTACTGTTTTTTATATTATAGTCAAAAGCACAACTGATGTCTATTATCTATAAGGAGAAGAGCATGGATTTTTATGGATTCTATACAGGAAAAATTTTTGATGCCTATGACTATCTGGGCGCTCATATAAACAACGGAACAACCATATTCCGCACCTTTGCGCCTGCCGCTTCCCGAATCACTGTATTCGGAGATTTTAACCACTGGCAGGAATGGGACATGCACAAGGTTTCTGACGGCAATTTCTGGGAACTTTCTGTTCCGGGAACAAAAGAAGGAATGATGTATAAATACTGTATTTATGACAGATCCGGAAACCGGGTGGAGCACTGCGATCCCTATGGCTTTGGAATGGAGCTGCGTCCAGGCTCAGCCTCTGTTATAAGGAACCAGCAGGGCTATTCTTTCCACGATGAAGAATGGATGGCAGCCCGCACGGACTGCCGTCAGAAGCCGCTGAATATTTATGAACTGCATTTCGGTTCCTTTAAAAAGCCATCAGACAAAGCAGATTCCTGGTATACCTATGAAGAAATGGCAAAAATCCTGATTCCCTATGTAAAAAACAACGGCTACAATTATCTGGAGATCATGCCTCTGAACGAATATCCCTGCGATGAATCCTGGGGTTATCAGGCCACAGGCTTTTTCAGCCCCACTTCCAGATACGGCACTGCGGATCAGCTGAAATATTTTGTTGACTGCTGTCATCAGAATGGCATTGGCGTGATCATGGACTTTGTACCGGTACATTTTGCACTGGACAGCTATGGTCTGGCTCAGTATGACGGGACAGCTCTGTACGAGTATCCTCATTCTGCCGTAGGTGTCAGCGAATGGGGAAGCTGCAACTTTATGCATTCCCGTGGAGAAGTACGGAGCTTCCTGCAGTCCGCCGCCAATTACTGGCTGACCGAATACCATATAGACGGTCTGCGAATGGATGCCATCAGCAGAGCTATCTACTGGCAGGGAGATCCGGCCAGGGGTGTAAACGGAAATGCAGTGGAATTCCTCCAGTACATGAACAAAGGACTGAAAGAAATGCACCCCTCTGTGATTCTGGCTGCCGAAGATTCCACAGCCTTTCCGAAGGTTACAGACCCGGTTTCCCAGGGCGGTCTGGGCTTTGACTATAAATGGGATATGGGATGGATGAACGACACCCTTGACTATTTTCGCACTGGACCGGAATATCGAAGCAGTAATTACCATAAACTGACGTTTTCCATGATGTATTACTATGATGCAAGATTCCTTCTCCCTCTTTCTCATGATGAGGTAGTGCATGGAAAAGCTACGATTCTCCAGAAAATGAACGGAGATTACGACAACAAATTCCCTCAGGCAAGAGCGCTTTATATGTACATGTATGCCCACCCGGGCAAAAAGCTCAACTTTATGGGAAATGAATTTGGACAGCTGAGAGAATGGGATGAAAAACGGGAACAGGACTGGATGCTTCTGGATTATCCCATTCACAGTGGATTCGCCCGTTTTATGAAAGATCTCAATGAAATCTACCTGACCCATTCTGCCCTCTGGGAAAAAGATTACCAGGCAGACGGTTTCCGGTGGATTGACTGCCACCAGGAACAGACCTGCGTCTATGTATTGGAACGGAGCAGCAAAAAAGAACACCTTACTGCAGTCTTTAACTTTTCTGACCGGTCTCAGACCTATGAACTGAAACTTCCCGGCTGTCAGAAGATCAAAGAGCTTCTTAACAGTGATCTGGAGGCATACGGAGGCAGCCTGAAGCGCCGCCGCCCTGCCCGGAAAATTACAGCCGGCAGATATCAGGCTGAACTGCCTGCTTTTTCCGCAGTGTACTATATTGCTGAATAACATACTGTCAAAATTTCGGTTCCGCAGACAATCAGAAACCTGTTCCTCACAAAGCATAAAAATATCGTGGCTTTAACTTTTTTCCTGACTGCAAAATAAAAACTGCCAGACAAACCTCCAGCAGGTTATCACTTCCTGCTGAAAGCTGTCTGGCAGTTTTCTGTTCTTGTTATTCTATTTTCCTGAAATACCTGATACTGTAAAGTATATCATGAGCAAAATAATTTCACTCAGGCTTCCTCTTCTCCCGGAGCTGTATCATCCCCGGATGTATCTCCGTCAGTTTCCACACTTCCCTCAGCGCTTCCCGCATCGCCTTCCACAGAAACCACACTGTTTGCAGGCTGTGCTTCATTATAGGAAATTGTGATCCTGTCTCCTACATCATACTTCACAATTCCAAGGAAATCTGTAATGGGCACATCAAAGATCAAATCCTCATGATCCTCCAGAACAATATAATAATGGGTGTTTCCGTCTATTACACCCTGAGCCATTCTTCTGATCTCTCCGGTGATTTTTTTCGTATCTTCTCCGGCCACGGCTGCGCCGCTGCCTTTGATCATTTTCAGATACTTCTTTTCACACTCCTGAACCGTATCTCCAATGGCAACATTCTGATATTTCTGAATGTTCAGCATAGCGTATTTTTTCACCAGACCTGCATTGTCCTTCAGAGCAATAAAGTAAGTCGGCTCATCCGCAATATTCAGGAGCAGCGGGAAGGTTGCCTTATAGCCAAGGTTCTGGACCTGTCCCTCTGCAGATGCCATGGCAGAATACTCCTCTGCTCCCGGGATCTCGTAATACTTTGTTTCCTTTGTTCTCTGGTTCATCATTACAAAGCCTACATTGGAGCGGTCGCCGCTGACCGAGGTAACGCCGGTATACACCCACACGTCGTCATTCAGCGCCAGATAATTGTATCCTTCTGTTGTTTTCAGACAGCCTTTCTGTCCCAGAACACTGTTTAAAAATCCATGGATCAGAGTTCCGTGATAGTCATAAAGCTGTACAAGCAGATCCGCCGGATAAACGCGGTCTACCCAGGTAGGACAGTCCTCAACCTTATAGTCCACACACTCTCCTGTAACAGCATTACAGAGAACTACCCTTCCAATGGTCTGCCCGCCAAAAAGTCCGATATTAAACTTTTTCACCGGACACACCCAGTAAGGAGTGCCTTCTTCATCAATCTCAAAGCTGAGCTGATCAAAAATGTAAGTAGGATACTTAAATCTCAGGTGTCTGTAAATATTCCGGTTAAAATATTCTGCCTCTGAGTATTTGATTCCCTCATCCAGCTTTACAAGCTCTGTATTCTGAGTTGCCATATCAATAGTAATATAAGCCGGAATTCCATCGCTCATATTAGTCAGCCATTTGATGGGGCTTGCGTATACCAGAGGAGTCACACGAACCGGACGTCCCTGATAATTAATCTGAGAATAAAGGTCACTGACTTCAAACTGAGAAACCATGTCCACCATACTTCCCATTTTACGGTTTCCCAGAAGCGCTGCAGATTCCTTGTCCAGAAGCGGAATCTGATCGTAGCTGATCTGTTCAATATCCTCTGCAAAATTTCCGGTTTCCGGAACCATCAGATTCCGGTATTTTTTTGCATTGACAATAGGTGAAGACAAGATACTGCCTGCAAAATAAACAAGCACCAGAACCACTACCAGCCCTATGCCCAGCTTCAGGATTTTTGAACTTTTTACTTCTTCCCTTGAATGGATGCCCTTTCTGCCTCCATAAAACAGCAGTCCCAGCACTACCAGCGCGATCAGAAACATCCAGAATCCACTGGAATGAATGTTTACAGCAGGAATTGCCACATAGTAGTACACAGCAGCTATGACAATTACCGCAAGCACTGCCAGGAGCTTTCCTTTTTTGCCGGAACCTGCTCTTCTTTTCCTGTACATATATTTCCTCCTTGTCTCATCGGAATCTGTTCTGATTTTACCTTTAACTTCACCAGACAGCTTTCCGATTTTCAGGATATTGTATCACCTTTTTCCGGAAAAGTCATTGGGATTTCTGTAATAAAGAAAATCCTTATGTAATCTTTATACTCCTTTACAGTACCTTCGTTGTCCATTTACTCATATCCCACACCTCATTTACCACATCCTGATAAAATTCCGACTCATGGCAGATCAGCAAAAGGCTTCCTCTGTACTCTCTCAGGGCTTTTTTCAGCTCTTCCTTGGCATCCACATCCAGATGATTGGTAGGCTCGTCCAGAACAAGAATATTGGTATCACGGTTCACCAGCTTACACAGACGTACCTTTGCCTGCTCGCCGCCGCTTAAAACACGCACCTGACTTTCAATATGCTTTGTAGTAAGGCCGCATTTGGCAAGCGCCGAGCGGATTTCATATTGAGTATAAGAAGGAAATTCCTGCCACAGTTCCTCAATGCAGGTATTTTTATTGTCTCCCTTTACCTCCTGCTCAAAGTAGCCGATCTCCAGATTTTCTCCCCGTTCACAGGAACCGGAAATAGCCGGGATCAGACCCAGCATACTTTTCAGAAGAGTGGTTTTTCCAATACCGTTTGTTCCAACCAGAGCAATCTTCTGACCTCTCTCCATAAAGAAATTCAACGGTTTTGACAGAGGTTCATCATATCCGATAACCAGATCGTGTGTCTCAAACAGCATTTTTCCGGGAGTCCGTCCATAACGGAAGTTAAATTCCGGCTTCGGTTTTTCCGCTGCCAGCTCGATCACATCCATTTTGTCCAGCTTTTTCTGACGGGACATAGCCATGTTTCTGGTGGATACACGGGCCTTGTTCCTTGCAACAAAATCCTTCAGTTCACTGATCTCCTGCTGCTGACGGCGATAAGCTGCCTCCAGCTGGGCTTTTTTCACCGCATAGACCTCCTGAAAATGATCGTAATCGCCCACATAACGGTTCAGCTCCTGATTTTCCATATGATAAATAAGATTCACCACTTCATTTAAAAAGGGAATATCATGGGAAATCAGAATAAACGCATTCTCATAATCCAGAAGATATCGTTTCAGCCATGCAATATGCTCTTCATCCAGATAGTTGGTAGGCTCGTCCAGAAGAAGGATATCCGGTTTTTCCAGAAGAAGCTTAGCCAGAAGAATCTTCGTTCTCTGTCCGCCGCTTAGATCAGTTACATCACGTTCCAGTCCCAGATCCAAAAGTCCCAGCGCTCTTGCAACCTCTTCCACCTTGGCGTCGATCACATAAAAGTCATGAAGAATCAGCTCATCCTGAATATTCCCCAGCTCCTCCATCAGTGCATCCATTTCCTCCGGATCCGCACTTCCCAGCATGTCGCAGATTTCGTTCATGCGCTGCTCCTTCTGAAGAAGAGGATCAAACGCTGATTTCAGCACGTCACGGATGGTCATGCCTTTTTCCAGGACTGCATGCTGATCCAGATAACCTGCACGGACATTTTTTGCCCATTCCACCTTTCCCTCATCCGGCATCAGCTTCCCTGTCACAATATTCATAAAAGTGGATTTTCCTTCCCCGTTGGCTCCGATCAACCCAATATGCTCTCCTTTCAGAAGACGGAAGGACACGTCGGTAAAAATAGCACGGTCGCCAAATCCGTGTGACAGATGTTCTACGTTCAAAATACTCATAAAATACCCCCTGATGATTTCTGTTATGTTCTATACAGGATCCCTGTCCTGTACTGTATCAGCATCTTTCTCCGTTTTTACAGAGTTTCGTCTGCTATTATATTATTTCTCATAACAAAAATCAATCAGAGGGTTGTTATAAAATATGAAATTTTGCCGTTACTGTTCACATGGCTCTATCCCGCGAGGTGTTTTGGCATGTATATGCCAAAATCCCGAGACATACAAGCCAAAATTCCATTGCCG
>SAMEA3387478__coassemble_2479_pt1 | contig 13888 bp, 12 predicted proteins | sample SAMEA3387478__metabat2_high_PE_024 | metagenome-assembled genome bin SAMEA3387478 (sample SAMEA3387478) | Felis catus | biome: Faeces | place: United Kingdom | collected 2012 | reverse complement strand
TAATAGAACCACGTACTTAGGACTAGCCGTCGCGCTAGCGACTTGGTACAATAAAGTTTATATCCTACGAAAGGAGAGAAGTTTATGTCTGATAGAATACTTCTTGTTGATGATGAAATTGAAATTGCTGACTTAATCGAGGTCTATCTTAAAAACGAGAATTATACTGTTTTCAAGTTTTATACAGCGAAAGAAGCTCTAGACTGTATTAACACCACCACTCTTGACCTTGCTATTTTAGATATTATGTTACCCGATATGAATGGCCTTACATTATGTCAACGAATAAGGGAACATCATCACTTCCCTATTATCATGTTGACGGCAAAGGACGAGGAAACAGACAAGATCACAGGCCTTACTCTTGGCGCAGATGATTACATTACAAAACCTTTTCGTCCTCTTGAAGTAATTGCAAGAGTAAAGGCACAGTTGCGCCGATACAAAAAATACAATCCAACACATTCGGGTGATAGCACAGATGAAGTGCTTTCCCATTCTGGACTTGTAATGAATATAAAGACACACGAATGTTTGTTGAATGAACAGCCTCTTGTACTAACCCCTACTGAGTTTTCTATATTACAACTTCTGTTAGAGCATAAGGGAAATGTGGTTAGTTCGGAAGAACTGTTCCACTATATTTGGAAAAATGAATATTACAGTAAAAAAAACAATACAATTACAGTTCATATTCGCCATTTGCGTGAAAAAATGAAGGATAGCTTTGATGAACCAAGGTACATAAAAACGATTTGGGGGTGTGGATATAAAATTGAAAAATAGATTTTTTGAACAAGAAAGAGATTTGCAAGTATTATATCGCAAATTATTTTTCCAGATGGTCATAGTCGCTATTCTATATACCGCAATAGGAATTGCTGCATACATTGGTATTCGACAAATACTTGAACACATTGAAATTTTTTACAGTCTTGTAAACTGGATAGAAGTCAATAGAGTGATTGGATTTTTTACTTATATCATAGTTGGATATATAATCATTCTTATTTACTTTTGGAAAAAACCATTTAGCTATCTAAATGATGTATTGATTGCCACTTCCAGTATGTATGGACAAGAAAATAAAATGATAACTTTACCATCGCAGTTAAAGACGATTGAAAACTATTTGAATGAATTACGGTCGGATATTCAAGAAAGCAAAACGGCAGCGTTAAATGCTGAACAACGAAAAAACGATATGATCTCCTTTTTAGCACATGACTTAAAAACTCCGTTAACTTCTATAATCGGTTATTTGAGCTTGCTAAATGATACACCAGATATGTCTAAGGAGGAAAAAGCAAAATGTGTGCATATTTCTATTGAGAAGGCTCAACGATTGGAGGAAATGATCAACGAGTTTTTTGATATTACCCGTTATAATTTGCATCAAATTGATCTTGAAAAGGAAATGATTGACTTATACTATATGTTTGTTCAACTTTCAGATGAGTTCTATCCGCTCTTATCAGAACATGGAAATACTATACAGCTATTAGCAGATGAAGATTTGACGGTATATGCTGATCCAGTTAAACTTGCGAGGGTATTTAATAATATTCTAAAAAATGCAATTTATTACAGTTATCCAGATACAGAAATTATTGTCAGCGGAAAAAAAGTGCAAGCAAATGTTGTTATCACTTTTCGAAATCAAGGTAAAACCATACCGCAACAAAAGCTAGTAGCACTATTTGATAAGTTTTTCCGTCTTGATGATGCACGCACTTCCAATACAGGGGGAACGGGATTAGGACTGGCGATTGCAAAAGATATTGTTAATTTACATGGTGGCAATATTACAGCGGAAAGTCAGGATGAAATTACAATTTTTACTATTACACTTCCTTCATAATCAAACATCAATGTTCCCTTAGGATTTTCTTAGGAAATCATCAACTAACACTTAAAGTTTGAATAACTCCTATTGGCTATAATATTGCTAATAGGAGTTATTTTATTGATTGAAGGAGGTAAATAAATATGTCTATTATGGAAATTTTAATTCGCTCAATAAGTGGGTACATTTTTATCATTCCGGGAATTATATTGTATTTTTTGTTATTAAGACAATTTGCTAAAAAGCAAACACCATTTCATATTACAACAGCATTTATATTTTGCTATTACCTGATTGGTATTCTGACAATGACAGGTATTGGCAAGCTGAAAGCATTTGAGCCAACATTAGTACTTGTTCCTTTTCTCGATATGATAAGCGGGCCGATAGATACTATGCTCAATATTATTCTATTTGTCCCACTGGGATTTTTCCTACCGTTACTGTATAAGAAATATGGCCATATTGGCAGTGTTGCATTGGTCAGTTTTCTTCTTTCGCTATCTATTGAAATTATTCAGATGTTCGGTAGGGGAGCAACAGATATAAATGATTTAATAACGAATACGGTTGGGGCGTGTTTGGGATTTTTCATTTATCAGTTATTATGCAAATTCGTTTCAAAAGAATTTTTATCAAAATTTCACTCCTATAAAATCAATGAGAGAACAGAATTGTTGCTCTTTATACTCTACTCATTTGTAATTATGCTCACAATTCAACCTATAATCATTAGTGCTTTGTTTCACTTAGCTTAATCTACACATTCTGTTACCATAAATTGTGGTAAGTATTAGTGCCTATTTTTATCACGGCGGATAGACATTCCCGGCTGCGTCGTAATTTTTTTGAAAAGTCCGAGCGTTGTAACATTTCACCCCGATTTTCAATGAAATTTTTTGGCCGCTGTAACATTTCGCGGACATTTGGGTTTTACAATGACCTTATCAACAAAAGTGAGGAGGCGACGCAATGGAACTGCCCCCGACCTTGATTTTGAATCTGGTGGTCTGCTGTGATCTCGACCTGCCGGACGGTTCCGGCATGGACTTTCTGGACGAGGTGCGGGCCGCAGACAAGGAGCTGCCTTTTATTCTGGCGTCCTGCCATGACAAGGACGACTACGAACAGGAGGCTATCGCCGGGGCGCGACGCTGTGCATGGACAAAATGAAAGGGCTGCTGTTGCAGGATAAGCTGGTGGAATACGCCTACCGGCAGTTATCCGGCGAAAAGGCCCCGACTTTTCACAAGCTGCTCTTTGTCCATGCGGAAGATACCAACGCCGAAGTGCTGCGGGCTGCCATGCTGCAAAAGGGCTTTGACCTGATTCTGGTTTCCTCGATTACAGAGGCCAAACGCCGGATTTTTGAGGATAAGAAAATAGAACTGATCTTGTGCGATCTGGAACTGCCGGACGGCACAGCAATGGAGCTGTTTCATATGCTGCGGCGGGTGGCGGGGATGTTCCAAATGAAGAATCCCCCTGTCCGGCTTCTGCCGTTCTTTATCCTCACCGAGAACAACGACCTTGCCATAGAATATGAATACCGGCATGAGGGCGTGAACGACTATATCACCGCGCCGGTCAATATCCCGGAGCTGATCCGGCGGATTCTGTTCTTTGTGGAATGAAACGAGCTACCATATTCAAACATCTGCCTCCCCAGCGGGGAAAAGAAAAAAACCGCTGACGGGCAGATCATTTCCCATGCAAACCTACATAGCTGATCCGGCGGTTTTGAGTAAATCAAGGCCGCCGTTTCTGTTTGCTTCGACGACCCCTGCACCGTGTTCTGGCATGGCGGCTTTAGGAGGGAGCCGCCATGCAATGTAAACCATATCGACAGAATCCGACAGGGATTAGCCTGTCAAAAAAAGCCGTCCCCCGGCAGCGGGGACAAGCGGCTGCGAGTATGTACTATACCATGTAGGAAAAGAACATATTGCTTTTTGTTTCGCCCTGTGGGTCTTTGACCTGCCGGGCGAATTTTGTTGTTTCCTGCGGCCTGCTTCCCGGCGCAAAAAGAAATTTCAAAAAAGTGAAAAAAGGAGGCGTTTAGCGGGCAGCCAGAGAGATTCCATTCGCTCTATTGGCGGAAAGGGAGAGAACCACCACATCCCCCATAGAAAGGGGGTGAGAAGATGGAAGCGATCCCCCGCAAATACGGTGAATGGGGCCAGTTTGACCGCTACTGCAAGCTGGTTCTGTACCATGAGGCGATAGATTATCTACGGGAAATGAAGTGCCGCCGCGACCGTGAAGTGTCGCTGGACGCTCTTTCCCCGGCTGATTGGGACAAGCTCTCGACCGTAGATCGGTATTCCTGCGACAGCTTTACATTCAGTTCGCATGGCTATGACCTACATATCGACAACGAGCTTGTGGCCGAAGCGTTTGCCAGCCTGCCAAAAGACGAGCAGAGTATTTTGATTCTCCGCTTTGTTCTGGATTTGACTGACGAAGAAATTGGCCGCCTGATGGGAATGTCCCGCAGCGCAGTACAGCGCCACAGGACAAGCACCCTAAAAGACCTGCGTATAAAATTGATGGCGTTCATGCCGGAGGGAGGTTAAACGCGGATGAAGCAATCCAGTTACAAGGGCAAAAGCCCTCTGCCTGATTTTGTGATCGACGCGGCCTGCGCCGGTAACGCCGAAGCCGTGGAGCGTGTCTTGCAGCATTATGACGGCTATATCAATAAGCTGTGTACCCGGACGCTCTATGACGGCAGCGGCCAGCCTCATATCTGCATTGACGAGTATATGAAGCGCCGATTGCAAATCAAGCTGATCCATTCCATCGTTAGTCCCATTGGCGACTGACGGTTAAGGCCCCGGCCATAGACAGGCGGCTTTCCCTTTCCCCGCCTGCCTGTTTTCCCGGCGGCCCCTTTGCTCCTTGACAAATACGCCCGCAGGACAATGGCGGCGCGTCATAGGGCAGACGGATACATTCTGTCTGCGCCGAGCCGGGCGGCAGGTGCGCCAAGAGGCTTTCCCTCATTGGGGTAAGCGGAGCGATTTTACCGGGCCGTAAAGCAGGTGTGGCAGCCTGCGGGCGACGACGCGCAGGCAGGACAATGATACGCCCTTGTCGTCGTAGTCCGAGCGTTTGAAGCGTCGCAGGCAACGAGCAGGGCCGCGTGAGAACCACGCGGGGGTGAGATTCCCGTGGAGCTGTGCCAGCAGCCGTCCGTTATTTTCTGCCCACTTTCACAAAAACAACCTTTGTTTTGAAAAGAAAGGGGGCCATGTTATGAGTAATAACGATGTGCCTATTTGGGAAAAATACACGCTTACCATTGAGGAAGCGTCCAAATATTTTCGGATCGGGGAAAACAAACTGCGTCGGCTTGCCGAGGAAACCCCCACCGCTGGCTGGGTGATCCTGAACGGCAACCGCATCCAGATCAAGCGGAAGCAGTTTGAAAAAATCATTGATTCCCTTGACACAATATAGTGAAAAAGGGCCTTGCGCGTGTTATAATAGGTTATAAGCGTGTCAAGGCTCTTTCCGTCATGGAAAGGAGCATGACGAAATGCCAAGAAAAGAACGAGATGAAAAAAGACGGGACAACAAAGGCCGCCTTTTGAAGTCTGGAGAGAGCCAGCGATCAGATGGAAGATACGCTTACAAATACATTGACACCTTTGGAGAACCCCAGTTTGTTTACTCATGGAAGTTAGTACCTACCGACAAAGTACCTGCCGGGAAGCGGCCCTGTCTTTCCCTGCGCGAGAAGATCAAGCAGATACAGAAAGACCTTGACGACGGGATAGACACCATCGGCAAGAAAATGACCGTGTGCCAGCTTTATGAAAAGTACACCCGGCAGCGCGGGAATGTGCGGAAAGGAACCCAAAAGAGCCGCCAGCAGTTGATGAAACTTCTGTCCGAAGATAAGCTGGGCGCGGCCAGCATTGACAGCGTGAAGCTGTCCGACGCGAAAGAATGGGCCTTGCGTATGCAGGAAAAAGGCGTTGCCTACAACACCATCTGCAACAGCAAGCGTTCCTTAAAAGCCATCTTTTATATGGCCGTACAGGACGACTGCCTCCGCAAGAATCCCTTTGACTTCCAGATCAATGAGGTTATCAACGACGATACCGTACCAAAGGTGCCGCTTACCCCTACACAGGAAAACGAGCTTTTGGACTTCATGCAGAACGATCCCGTCTATGCCAAGTATTATGACGAGGTGGTGATCCTGCTGGAAACCGGGCTTCGTATTTCCGAACTCTGCGGCCTGACGCCCGCCGACCTGAATTTTGAGAAGCGCTTTGTGAATGTAGACCACCAGCTTTTGAGAAGCACCGAGGACGGCTACTATATCGAAGCGCCAAAAACAGAAAGCGGATTCCGTCAAGTGCCTATGAGCGCAGCCGCCTATGAAGCGTTTGAGCGCGTGTTGAAGAAGCGCAGGGACGGCAGGTGCATTGAGGTTGACGGTTATAAGGACTTCCTGTTCCTGAACCGGGACGGCCTGCCCAAAACCGCCGTCAACTATGACGCCATGTTCAAGTGCCTTGCCAAGAAGTACAACAAGTGCCACAAGGAGCCGCTGCCCGATGTGATGACGCCGCACACCATGCGGCATACATTCTGTACCAGAATGGCAAACGCGGGCATGAACCCCAAGGCATTGCAGTACATCATGGGACACGCCAACATTGTAATGACGCTGAACTATTACGCCCACGCTACTTTCCATTCCGCACAGGAGGAAATGGAACGGCTGCAAGCCAAGGCAAAAACCACCGCAGAGGCCAAGCCGGAGCCTGCGGCGGAAAGCGCCGAGGAAACCAAGGCGGCATAAGTAGTACGCAGAATTTACTACTGCTTTTACTACTTTTGAGAGCGAAAACATAAGGGGTAATAAAAAGATTTGTGAGGTTCTTCCGATATGAAAAGTGCCGGAAAAGCCCGGAATAACGGGCTATACCGGCATATAAGAACATCTAAAGAGATAATTAGAAATCTATTAAATGATTACAGTAAAATAAATAAGAAAGTACAGAGAGATTAATATATGAATATTTTAAATATGGAACATATCAGTAAAACCTACGGTGACAAAGTGATTTTTGATGATATTTCAGTGGGAATTCATCAGGGTGATAAGATCGGCCTGATCGGAATCAACGGAACGGGAAAAACAACGTTTTTAAGGATTCTGGCAGGAACAGAGGAACCGGACCAGGGACAGGTGATCATGCAGAACGGACTGCGTATTTCCTGTCTGTCCCAGCATCCGGAATTTCCTGAAGGAGCTACGATTCTTTCTTATGTTACTGCAGGAAAACAAGAGCAGGACTGGAATCCGGAAACAGATGCTCATATGATCCTGAATAAACTGGGCATTGTGGATCATGAGGAAGAGATTGCCCATCTTTCCGGAGGGCAGAAAAAAAGAGTTGCGCTGGCAAGAGTTCTTATCAATCCTGCAGACGTTCTCATTCTGGATGAGCCTACCAACCATCTGGACAATGAAATGGCAGGATGGCTGGAAGATTATCTGAACCGTTTTAAGGGAGTAGTGATCATGGTAACCCATGACCGGTATTTTCTGGATCGTGTTACAAATAAGATCCTGGAGCTCAGCCATGGAAAAATTTATACCTATGAGGCAAAATACTCTCAGTTTCTGGAAATGAAAGCCGAGAGAGAAGAAATGGAGCTGGCATCAGAGAGAAAACGTCAGAGTATTCTCAGAATGGAGCTGGAATGGGCAAAACGGGGGTGCCGTGCAAGAACCACCAAGCAGAGAGCAAGGCTTGACCGTCTAGAGACGCTGAAAAACGGCACTGCGCCTGTCCGCGATAAAAATGTGGAGATCGACTCTGTAGAGACAAGAATGGGCAAAAAGACTATAGAGCTTCATCATATTTCCAAATGCTTTGGAGATAAGGTTTGCATCCGGGATTTTGACTATATTGTGCTGAAAAATCAGCGGCTGGGAATTATCGGACCCAACGGCTGCGGGAAATCCACGCTTCTTAAAATAATTGCAGGGATCATACAGCCGGACAGCGGAGAAGTGGAAATTGGAGAAACAGTAAAGATCGGTTATTTTTCTCAGGAAATAGAGGAAATGAACACCAGCCAGCGGGTAATCGATTATATCAAAGATGTTGCAGAGTACATTTCTACAAAGGACGGGCTGATCAGCGCCGCAAAACTTCTGGAACAGTTTCTGTTTGATTCTTCCATGCAGTATGCGCCGATAGAAAAGCTCTCCGGAGGAGAGAAGAAGCGCCTGTATCTTCTGAAAGTGCTTGCAGCGGCTCCAAACGTACTGCTTCTTGATGAGATTACAAATGATATTGACATTCCCACACTGACTATTCTGGAGGATTATCTGGATTCTTTTGCGGGAATCGTGATCGCTGTTTCTCATGACCGGTATTTTCTGGATAATATTGCAGACCGGATTTTTGAGTTTGACAGAAGCGGAAATCTTACACAGTATGAGGGCGGATATACGGATTATCTGGAAGCGAAAAAGAGACGGTTCGGAGACAGCAGTGATTCCGGCTTTGGAAAAAGGGGCGGCGGAAGCAGCAAAAATTCCAGGGGAACAGGAGATGCAGCCGATTCCGGAGAACAGGATTCTGCAAAGACCTGGAAACAAAACCGGCCCGTAAAGCTTAAATTTTCTTATAAGGAACAAAGAGAATACGATACCATTGATGAAGACATTGCGAAGCTGGAAGCAAAGATCGAAAAGCTGGACCAGGATATTATGGCAAACGCCACAAATTCCGGAAAGCTCAATGAGCTGACAAAGGAGAAAGAGGAGACAGAGGCTCTTCTGGAAGAAAAAATGGACCGCTGGGTTTACCTGAATGATCTTGCGGAAAAAATAGAAGCACAGAACAGGAAATAAACGTTTACAGGAGGTGCAGGGCAGTGAAAAAAAGTCCCATGACAACACTTTGTTATGTAGAAAAAGAAGAAGCATATCTGATGCTCCACAGAGTATCAAAGAAAAATGATGTAAACAAAGATAAATGGATCGGCATCGGGGGACATTTTGAAAAGGGAGAAAGTCCGGAGGAGTGTCTTTTAAGGGAGGCATATGAGGAGACCGGACTGACTCTGACCTCCTGGAAATTCCGGGGAATCGTCACTTTTACACAGAAAAATTATGGAACAGAATATATGTGCCTTTATACAGCGGACGGTTTTACCGGAAAGATGAAGGATTGCGATGAAGGCGTCCTGGAATGGGTGAAAAAGGAGGACATTCTGAATCTGAATCTCTGGGAGGGTGATAAGATCTTTCTGAGACTGCTGAAGGAAAACGCTCCGTTCTTTTCGCTGAAGCTGACTTATGAGGGGAACAGACTTACAGAGGCTGTGCTGGATGGAGAGAATCTGCAAAACAGCCTATAATTTTCTGACATCTCTTGACTTTACCCCTTTAGATTTAGTATGATAAAGTTTGAAATTTTAACAGGAGGCGTATTATGGCAGAGTTAGTAAAAGTAGTTGTGGATGCCATGGGAGGCGACAATGCACCTGAGGAACCTGTAAAGGCAGCCGTAGAAGCCGTAAAGGAACGTGAGGATATTTTTGTGATCCTTACCGGACTTGAAGACGTAATTAAAAAGGAACTGAATAAATATCAGGGGTATCCTGAAGAAAGAATACAGATCGTACACACCTCAGAGGTGATCGAAACAGCAGAGCCTCCGGTGTTTGCAATCCGCAAAAAAAAGGATTCCTCCATTGTTGTGGGGCTGAATCTTGTAAAAAAACATGAGGCAGACGCCTTTGTTTCTTCCGGAAGCACCGGAGCCGTACTTGTAGGCGGACAGGTGCTTGTGGGCAGAGCCAAAGGAGTAGAGCGTCCTCCTCTGGCTCCCTTGATCCCTACCATGGAAGGCGTAAGCCTTCTGATCGACTGCGGGGCAAATGTGGACGCAAGACCTTCTCATCTGGTTCAGTTTGCAAAAATGGGTTCCATTTATATGGAACAGGTTGTGGGAATTAAAAATCCCAGAGTTGCCATTGTCAATAACGGGGCAGAGGAAGAAAAAGGAAATGCTCTTGTAAAAGAGACCTTCCCGCTTCTGAAAGAAACGGAAGGCATTAATTTTATCGGAAGTATTGAGGCAAGAGACATTCCTTCCGGCTATGCAGACGTAATCGTGTGCGAAGCCTTTGTGGGAAATGTGATCCTGAAGCTTTATGAAGGCGTCAGCGGCTCTCTGATCAAAAAGATCAAGGGGGGCATGATGAAGAATCTCAGAAGTAAAATAGGAGCGCTTTTGATCAAGCCTGCTCTGAAAGAAACTCTGAAGGATTTTGATACAACGAAATACGGCGGCGCGCCTCTTCTGGGTCTGAAAGGACTTGTGGTAAAGACTCACGGAAGCGCAAAAGCGGTGGAGATTAAAAATGCGGTTTTCCAGTGCGTTCAGTTTAAACAGCAGAAGATCAATGAAAAAATCGCAGAGCGGATTCAGCCTCCTGCAAAGCCGGAAGGCCATCAGGAGAATTAACAGAAAGAGGGAAAGATTATGGATCAGTTGGAACAGAAGATCGGCTACAGGTTCCGCAATAAAAAATTACTGCGTCAGGCGCTGACACACAGCTCCTACGCCAATGAAAAAAAGCTCGGAAAGCTGGGCTGTAACGAGAGACTTGAGTTTCTGGGAGACGCTGTTCTGGAGCTGATCAGCAGTGATGTGCTTTATGCCCGTTTTCCGCAGATTCCGGAAGGTGAGCTGACAAAAAAAAGAGCAAGCCTTGTATGTGAACCCAGTCTTGCCTATTGTGCAAGACAGTTTGGACTGCCGGAATATCTTCTTCTGGGAAGGGGAGAGGACATGACAGGAGGAAGAATGCGTGATTCCATTGTCTCGGATGCCACAGAGGCGCTTCTGGGCGCAATTTATCTGGACGGCGGTTTTGAGAGAGCCAGGGAATTTGTGCTGAAATTCATTCTGAATGATATAGAGAGAAAACAGCTTTTTTACGACAGCAAGACAATCCTCCAGGAGCTTGTGCAGGAGGACGGAAAGCAGCCGGTGGAATATGTGCTTACCGGAGAAAGCGGACCGGATCACAACAAGCAGTTTGAAGTTGAGGTAAGGATCAACGGTATTCCTGCAGGAAACGGCGCCGGACATACGAAAAAAGCCGCAGAACAGGCTGCAGCCTACCAGGCACTCCGGAAAATCAAACAGTAAAGGTGAAATATGTATTTAAAAAACATAGAGGTACACGGATTCAAATCCTTTGCCCAGAAGATCAATTTTGAATTTCATAATGGAATCACAGGTATTGTAGGACCGAATGGCAGTGGAAAAAGTAATGTAGGCGATGCGGTCCGCTGGGTGCTGGGCGAACAGAGTGCCAAACAGCTCCGCGGTGGAAATATGCAGGATGTTATTTTTTCCGGAACAGAGCTCCGCAAACCTTTAAGCTTTGCTTCAGTTGCCATTACCCTGGATAACAGCGACCATAAGCTTCCGGTGGATTTTAATGAAGTTACGGTTACCAGACGGCTGTACCGTTCCGGAGAAAGTGAATATCTGATCAATGGAAGCCACTGTCGTCTGAAAGATATTCAGGAAATGTTCTATGATACCGGTATCGGTAAGGAGGGTTACTCTATTATCGGTCAGGGGCAGATTGATAAAATCCTGAGTGGAAAGCCGGAGGAACGACGGGAGCTTTTTGACGAGGCTGCGGGAATTGTAAAGTTTAAACGGAGAAAAAATACTACGATCAAGAAGCTGGAGGAAGAACGCCAGAATCTTGTACGTGTGACAGATATTCTGACCGAGCTGACCAGGCAGCTGGAACCTCTGGAAAAGCAGTCGGAAACAGCAAAGATCTATCTTACAAAAAGAGAAGAGCTTCGTGATCTGGATGTAAATCTTTTTCTTCTGGATTATGAGGAAACAGGGCATATTCTGAAAGAGCTGGCAGAAAAGTCAGAAAGAGCACAGGAAGAGCTTTCTGAGACAAAAGAGGCGTATGAACAGACCAAGGTAGAATATGAGCGTCTGGAACAGGAACTGGAGACTCTGAATACAAGACTTGAAGAGCTGAAGGAAAAGCAGCAGCAGAATGCTCTTTCCAGACAGCAGTATGAAAGCCAGATCCAGATTCTGGAAGAGCAGATCCATGCAGGACGGCAGAACAGTGATCATTACCGGAACCGTCTGGGCGTTTTGAAGGAAGAACTGGAAAAACGTGAAAGGGAAAAAGAAACTCTTACACAGGAAAAGGAAGCTCTTCATGAAAAACTGAGAGAGCAGCGGAACCGCCTGAAAGAAGAAAACAATCGGCTGGAAACCATTCAGGCTGAAGTGGCAGCATGTACCTCAGCTGTAGAAGAAGGAAAAAATGAGATTATTGAAATCCTGAACAGCCGTGCCACCACCAAAGGAAAGGCCCAGCGTTTCGATGCAATGATGGAGCAGCTGGATATCCGTAAGGCTGCTGTCAGCCAGCGCATCCTTCGTTTAAAAACAGAAGAGGAGTCTCTTGCATCTGAAAAGAGCAAAGCGCAGTCCAGATATGACAGCGTAACCCATACCATCGCTTCTATGAATGAAGAGTGTGTGCGTCTGGATGGTGAGGTTCAGAAGCTTCAGGAAAAACTGAAGGATCAGAGCAGACAGATGGAGAACGGCCAGGCAGCCTATCACAGAGAGTCCTCCCGCCTGGAATCTTTAAAAAATCTTACAGAGCGGTATGACGGATACGGAAACAGTATTCGCCGCGTAATGGAACAAAAAAGCAGAGAACCGGGAATCCACGGAGTAGTGGCAGACATCATCCATGTACAAAAAGATTACGAGATCGCCATTGAGACTGCTCTTGGAGGAAGCATTCAGAACATTGTCACAGATAATGAACAGACAGCTAAAAGGATGATCGGATTTCTGAAGAAAAACCGCTTTGGCCGGGCTACCTTTCTTCCTTTGTCTAATATGAGCGGAAGAGGCGGTATTTCTCAAAGAGAAGTGCTGAGAGAAGAAGGCGTAATCGGAACAGCAGATACGCTGGTTCAGGCAGAAGCTCAGTACAGCGGGCTGGTACAGTACCTTCTGGGACGGGTTCTGGTAGTGGATCATATTGATCATGCCATTGCTATTGGAAAAAAATACAGGCACAGCCTCCGTATGGTTACTATTGAAGGAGAATCCTTAAATCCCGGCGGTTCCATGACAGGCGGAGCCTTTAAAAATAACAGTAATCTCCTTGGACGAAGACGAGAGATCGAGGAGCTGGAGCGCAGCGTGGAGCTTTTAAAAAAAGAGCTTCAGGAGCTTCAGAAGGAAATCGGAGATAATCGCAGCAGGAGAAATGTTCTGAGAGATGCGATTGCGGATTTCCAGGAAAAACTAAGACAGCAGTATGTGGAACAGAATACAGCCGGAATGAATCTGAAGCAGCTGGAAGAAAAGGAAGCTGATATTCAGAAAAGCTACGGCCAGATCGACAGAGAAAAGGAAGAGCTGCGCCGTCAGGCAGTGGAGATCAGGGCAGATCATTCCAGCATTGCAAAGGAACTGGAGGCTTCTCAGAGGGATGAGAAGGAACTGGAAACCTTTATTGAAACCAAACAGAAAGAACTGGAGGAATGGAAGGCTGAGGAAGCATCCAAAACAAAGGAGCTGGAGGAGCTTCGTCTGGAAGAATCCTCTCTGTCTCAGAAAGAACACTTCCTTCAGGAAAACATGATCCGTCTTTTAGGAGAGATGGAAAGCTTTCAGAGAGAAAGCCGTGAGCTTGAAGAAAATCTCAAGAAAAGTGAAGAAGAGACAAAGCACAGGCAGGAGGGAATCCAGAATCTGAAAAATGCGGTGGAGGCCTGTGAAAAGCTGGATCAGGAACTTCAGGAACAGAAGGAAGAGAAACAGCAGCAGAAGGAAGAGAGAAATACAAGCCACAAGGCATTTTTTGAAAAGCGGGATCAGCTATCAGAAAGAACCTCTCTTCTTGATAAGGAGTGTTTCCGGCTGAAAAGCCAGGAGGAAAAGGTGGAAGAGCAGAGGGAAAGTCAGATCTCCTATA
>SAMEA3387478__coassemble_2055_pt1 | contig 22568 bp, 18 predicted proteins | sample SAMEA3387478__metabat2_high_PE_024 | metagenome-assembled genome bin SAMEA3387478 (sample SAMEA3387478) | Felis catus | biome: Faeces | place: United Kingdom | collected 2012 | reverse complement strand
TGTAAGGGGAACCGGCACGATCACATCCGGCTGCCATCTCCTGATATCTTTTCCTGTATATCTACACACTGCATCCGCATAATAATCCCCGTATTCCCTGCATCCGTAGTATTTGTATCTCACAAGCGACTGTCTCAGCTTCCCATTATAAATAAAAACAGATTTTCCCTGGTCAAAGCTGCGGCAAAGCGCTGAACATTCTCCACAGTATTCTTCCTGATCTTTTACAGGCTTTCCGCATTTCAGACAATAATCCTCCCCAATCCTGCAAAATCCCTTTTCACATTCCGGACAGATCAGTGTTTTCTGATCTTTTAGTATTCTGTGACACACCGGGCAGTGCCTGGGGTAAAGGATATTGAGAAACACATTCACATATTTATTCAAAAACAGTCCTTTCTCCCCGATGAAAAAGGCCTCTACAGCTCTTCTTTCAATCTGATATCAAGAGAACTGTAGCGTCTCTGTTGCTTTTCGTTTTTTATCATTTCCCGGAAAGTTTCTTCACTGCCCACAATTGTCACACAACGGCGTGCTCTTGTGACAGCCGTATACAGCAGATTTCTGTTTAAAAGCATCCTCGGTCCTGACAGAAGAGGAATCACCACTGCCGGATACTCAGAGCCCTGGGATTTATGTATGGTCACTGCATAGGCAAGTTCCAGTTCTTCCAGCTGTTTAAAGGAATATTCCGCACAGCGTCCGTCCTCGAATTCTACTTCCGCTGTTTCCGAAAATTCATTGATCGTTTTCAGGATCCCCGTGTCACCGTTAAAGACACCCACGCCCTTATCTACAGGAATCCCGTACCTTCCGCGGATCTCCCATTCAAGCTGATAGTTGTTCCGGATCTGCATGACTTTGTCGCCTTCCCGGAACAGACCCTGACCATATTCTTTTTCTTTTTTGGATGGTTCCGGAGGATTCAGATAACGCTGCAGGATCTGGTTCAGCCTTTCCACGCCCAGAAGTCCCTTTCGCATAGGTGTCAGAACCTGGATATCAAACGGCTTTGCCTCAACATATCTGGGAAGCTTTTCCTGGATCAGGGCAATCACCACTCGGATGATAATATCTGCATCCTGTCTCTTCAGAAAAAAGAAATCGCTGCTTTTATTACTGAGAGTCACCTGTTCTCCCCTGTTGATCTTGTGGGCATTGACAACAATATCACTCTCTGACGCCTGCCGGAAGATCTTTTTCAGCTCTACCACCGGAAATTCTCCGCTTCGGATAATGTCTCTTAAAACATTTCCCGGCCCCACACTTGGAAGCTGGTTTTCATCTCCTACAAGAATCAGCCGTGTTCCTGCGGTTACTGCCAGAAGAAGGGAATGCATCAGCTGAATATCCACCATAGACATCTCATCTATAATGATCACATCTGCTTCAAGAGGATTTTCCGCATTTCGCTCAAAATGAACTGCCTGTCCCTGTCTTTCCTCTTCCGGCATTCCGTTTAATTCCAAAAGCCGGTGTATGGTCTGAGCTTCATAGCCTGTAGCCTCTGTCATCCGCTTTGCAGCCCTTCCTGTAGGCGCTGCCAGACGCAGTTCACTGCCTTCTCCTTCAAAAAAACGGATAATTGCGTTAATGGTTGTCGTTTTTCCGGTTCCCGGTCCTCCGGTTAAAATAAAAAGACCGTGGCCGGCAGCCTCGGTCACTGCTTTTTTCTGCATTTCATCCAGTGTTGTGCCTGTTTCCTTTTCAATCTGGGCAATCCTGCGCTGCACAAAAGCTTCATCCTCAGGACAGTCAATATTCAGCTCTCTTAACATTCTGGCGGTATTGAGCTCCAGGTAATAAAAACGACTGGGGTAAACCAGTACCATTTCCCCCTCTTCTTTCTGGATCACCTTTCTCTCCATGGAAAGATCCATAAGATGCTTTTCCATATAGGAAACGTCCACTCCAAGAAGCTCAGAGGATCTCTGGAACAGTTCTTCCTTCGGAAGATACACATGACCTTCTCCTGTCGCCTGTAAAAGAGTATACATCATTCCGCTTTTGATCCTGTAATCTGAATCTGTATGTATGCCTATGCGCCCTGCAATCTCATCTGCGATCTTAAATCCCACACCACTGATATCGTCTGCAAGGCGGTAGGGATTCTCCTGAAGAACACTGTAAACAGAATCTCCGTATTTCTGATAGATTTTTGCCCCCAGATTCAGGGAGATCCCATATTTCTGCAAAAACATCATTGCTTTTCGCATATCTGCCTTTTCTTCCATCTGAGCAGCGATCTCGCGGGCCTTTTTTTCACTGATTCCCTTGATCTCAGCCAGACGCTCGGGCTCTTCTTCCACGATCCTAAGAGTATCTGCCCCAAACCTGCGGACGATCCTGGCAGCCAGAGCCGCTCCGATCCCCTTAATAGCCCCGGAGCCAAGGTAGCGCTCCATTGCCATGGCATCCTCAGGCATTTTTTCTGTAAAAGAGGTGATCTGAAACTGTTTTCCATAAATATGATGATTGATAAAATTTCCGGAAGCCTCAATGGTGGCTCCCTGACTGATCACAGGAAAAGTTCCCACACAGGTCAGCTCCTCATCGTCGCCTTCTGTTCCTTTCAGAACAAGAACCGTATATCCGTTGTCTTCATTTCTGAATATAATATGGTCAATATATCCTGTTACGCTTTCACTCATCTTACTCTTCCATTCTTGCTCTTACTTCAGCATATTTTCCGGTTCCTACAGCAACTACGCTCATTGCATTCTGCACGGTCAGTGTGCTGACTCCTGTTTTCCTCTCGATCAGCGTATCCATTCCCCGAAGAAGCGCGCCGCCTCCTGTCAGAACAATCCCGCGGTCAACAATATCCGCTGCCAGCTCCGGCGGAGTTTTTTCAAGAACCCCATGCACAGTCTCTACGATCTGTCCTGTGGCATCCTTCAGAGCAGCCCGCACTTCTTCAGAGGTCAGCTTCACTGTTTTTGGAAGTCCTGTCATAATGTTTCTGCCTTTTACCTCCATAACGTGAGGACTGGACTCTTCAATTGCCGTTCCTATTTTGATTTTTATTTCCTCTGCCATATCCTCTCCGATAAAAAGGCTGTGGCTTTTGCGCACGTAATTCATGATTGCCTGGTCAAAGGCGTCTCCTGCCACCTTAACAGAGGCAGAAACAACCACGCCTCCCAGAGAGATCACTGCCACATCTGTGGTTCCTCCGCCTATGTCTACGATCAGATTTCCAAAAGGCTTGGTTACATCCACACCGGAGCCTATGGCTCCGGCAATTGGCTCGTCTACCAGAAAAACTTCTCTGGCCCCGGCCTGATAAGTAACTTCCTCAACAGCTTTTCTCTCAATCTCCGTAATCCCGCTTGGAACGCAGATACTGATCCGGGGCTTACGGAAAACCCGGTTTCCCATTGCCTTTGTTATAAAATATTTCAGCATTTTTTCTGTAACATTAAAGTCAGCGATCACTCCCTGACGTATAGGGCGGATCACTTCCATATTAGAGGTCACATGGCCTGCCATCTGACGGGCCTCTTCCCCTATGGCTCTGATCTTTTCTGTATTTTTATCATAAACAACTACAGAAGGTTCCTGAAGAACAAGTCCCTTTGCCGTAGAATACACCAGACAGTTTCTGGTGCCCAGATCGATTCCGATATCACTTGCAGGCATAATGCCCTCCTTTCTGACTAAACTCTGTCACTGACGTAATTTTGTTACGAAGAATTCTTTACCACCCCGGCAGTTCTCTGTTTACTGCTTCAGATATCTGGCCACGTACTGTCCCGTATAGGATTCCGGTATTTTTACAATTTCTTCGGGGGTTCCCTTTGCGATCACTGTGCCGCCCCGATCACCGCCCTCAGGTCCCATGTCAATAATATAATCTGCTGTTTTGATCACATCAAGATTATGCTCGATCACTACTACTGTATTTCCACCGTCTGCCAGACGTTTCAAAATATCTACCAGTTTATGCACATCCGCGAAATGAAGCCCGGTTGTGGGCTCGTCCAGAATATAGATGGTTTTTCCTGTGCTTCTTCTGCTGAGTTCCGTTGCCAGCTTGATTCTCTGCGCCTCTCCTCCGGAAAGCTCTGTGGAGGGCTGACCAAGACGGATATAGGAAAGTCCCACATCATATAAGGTCTGGATCTTCCTGCGGATAGACGGGATATTTTCAAAAAATCCCAGTGCTTCTTCTACTGTCATATTCAGCACATCATAAATATTTTTGTCCTTATACTTAACTTCCAGGGTTTCACGATTGTATCGTTTGCCTTTGCAGACCTCACAGGGCACATAAACGTCTGATAAAAAGTGCATCTCAATCTTGATGATTCCGTCTCCGCTGCAGGCTTCACATCTTCCGCCCTTTACATTAAAGCTGAAGCGTCCCTTTTTATACCCTCTTGCCTTGGCGTCTGCCGTAGACGCAAAAAGGTCCCGGATCTGATCAAAAACACCTGTATAAGTTGCGGGATTGGATCTGGGAGTTCTTCCTATCGGCGACTGGTCAATACTGATCACCTTGTCAAGCTCTTCCAGTCCCAGTATTTCCTTATGTTTTCCCGGAATGATACGGGCTCTGTTCAGGTCTCTCGCCAGAGTTTTATAAAGCACCTCGTTGATCAGAGAGCTTTTTCCCGATCCGCTGACACCGGTGACACAGGTCAGAATCCCAAGAGGAATATCCACATTTACCTGTTTCAGATTGTTCTCCGAAGCTCCTCTGATCTTCAGCCATCCCGTTGGCTTCTTCCGCTCTTCCGGTATCGGGATTCTGCATTTTCCGCTTAAATAAGCACCTGTTATGGAATTTTCATTTTTCATCAGATCTTCTGCAGTTCCCATTGCCACAAGTTTTCCACCATGTTCCCCGGCTCCGGGACCAATATCCACAACACAGTCTGCAGCCCGCATGGTATCCTCATCGTGCTCTACCACAATCAGACTGTTTCCCAGATCTCTCAGACGCATCAGCGCTTTCAGAAGCTTGTCGTTATCTCTCTGATGAAGTCCGATACTTGGCTCATCCAGAATATAGGCCACGCCTACAAGACCGGAACCGATCTGCGTTGCCAGACGGATTCTCTGCGCTTCCCCTCCGGAAAGAGTTGCTGTAGCCCGTCCCAGAGAAAGGTAGTCAAGTCCTACCTCTGCCAGGAATCCCACTCTTGCCCGGACCTCCTTCAGAATCTGCCTTCCGATCAGTTCCTGCTGTTCTGTCAGCTTCAGTTCAGCCAGAAACTTCTTCAGATTCTCTATGGAAAGAGCTGTCAGCTCATAAATATTCTTATTGCCAACAGTAACAGCCAGAGCTTCTTTTTTCAAACGCTGCCCCTTACAGGTTTTGCACGGGGTGATGCGCATAAAAGTTTCATATTCCTGCTTCATGGCATCGGAACCGGTCTCCCGGTATCTCTGCTCCACATTTTTGATCAGTCCCGGAAACGCCACATCATAAACGCCTTCTCCTCTCTGACCCTTATAATAAACCTTGACAGACCTGCCTTCTGTTCCATGGATCAGCACATCTTTTATTTTCTGGGGATAATCCTGAAAAGGTGTATCCAGACTGAAATTATATTCCTTTGCAAGAGCATCCAGAATGGCTCTTGTAAAGCTTCCCTTATCCGTACAGGACTGCCATCCCATTACAGCGATAGCTCCCTGTGAAATGCTCAGTGATTTATCCGGAATCATCAGATCCTCATCAAATTCCATTTTGTATCCAAGGCCGTAACAATCCGGACAGGCTCCAAAAGGATTGTTAAAAGAGAAACTTCTTGGCTCGATCTCATCAATGCTGATCTGACAGTCAGGGCAGGAAAAGCTCTGGCTGAAGGTCAGAACATTTCCGTCCATGGTATCTACCATGAGAAGTCCCTCTGCAAGATCCAGAACAGTTTCAATGGAATCTGCTAGTCTTTTTTCGATTCCCTGTTTTACCACAAGACGGTCTACGATAATTTCAATATTATGTTTGATATTTTTGTCCAGCTTAATCTCTTCTGACAGTTCATACAGGTTTCCGTCAATCTGAACACGGACAAATCCGCTTCTTTTTGCCTGTTCCAGAAGCTTGACATGGGTTCCCTTCCGCCCTCTGACCACAGGAGCCAGAAGCTGAAGCTTTGTCCGCTCAGGCAGAGACATGATATGATCCACCATCTGATCCACGGTCTGTTTTTTTATCTCTTTTCCGCACTTGGGACAATGAGGAATTCCTATTCTTGCATACAGAAGACGAAGATAGTCATAAATTTCCGTCACGGTTCCCACTGTGGAACGGGGATTTCGGTTGGTGGATTTCTGGTCAATGGAAATTGCCGGAGGAAGCCCTTCAATCATTTCCACATCCGGTTTTTCCATCTGTCCCAGAAACTGTCTTGCATAGGAAGAAAGAGATTCCATATAACGTCTCTGTCCTTCTGCATAAATGGTATCAAAAGCCAGAGAAGATTTTCCGGATCCACTGACACCTGTCAGAACCACAAATTCATCTCTCGGAATATCCACGCTGAGGTTTTTCAGATTATTTACATTTGCCCCGCGGATTCTGATAAACTTTTTGCCTGTTGTATGTTCAGCCATTTGTTCCTCCAATTTCTATCCTGTATATACCTGGATTCTGTATCCTGCTTTTGGTTTCAGCCCTTCAGTCCTGAAGAAAATCTGACAGAATGTGATTGCTTACATGTATTCCCTTTCGCGTAAAACGCCAGAATCCACCGTTTTCTTCCAGAAATCCCATGGCTTCATATTTTTTCAGAACTTTTCCGTAAATTTCTTCAATTTCTTTTCCGAAACGTCCCCTGAACTCCTGAACAGAAATGCCTTTTGTCATCCGAAGTCCAAGAAACATAAACTCTTCCTGCTGTTCCTTTTCTGACAAAGCAGCAACATCCCGGCGGATTATCCGGGGATTCCTGCTGCTCTCCAGATATTCCTGCAGATTCCGGGTATTACAGAACCGGTATTCCCTCTGTTCCGGGCTGCAGTATTCTGTTCCGTCCATACCTTCTCTTTCAGAGCTTCCGCTGGTTTCCTCTCCACAAAGGCATTTCCATAGTTCTTCATCTACAAGAGAGGCTGATCCCAGTCCAAGTCCAAGATACTCTGTTCTTTTCCAGTAACCTATATTATGTCTGCACTCATATCCATTCTTTGCATAATTAGATATTTCATACTGTTCAAATCCATATCTCTTCAAAATATCTGCCGTATCTTCATACATCTGATATTCCTCATCCTCACCGGGAAGCTTCAGTTCTCTCCGGGCAAAAGGCGTCCCATCTTCCACGATCAGGCTGTAGGCGGATATATGCTCCGGCTTCAGTTCTGCTGCAGTTTTCAGATTATGTATCCATTTTTCACAGGTCTGTTCCGGAATTGCTGACATCAGATCAATATTAATATTGTCAAATCCGGCAGCTCTTGCCAGCTCATAGCTTTCCAGAAATTCTTCATACGTATGAATCCTTCCAAGAAGCTGAAGCTCCCTGTTATCCGCTGACTGAAGTCCCAGACTGAGACGGTTGATACCGGCCGCCCGATATATTTCCAGCTTATCAGAAGAAAGAGTACCGGGATTGGCCTCTATGGTGATCTCTGCATTCTCAGAAAATTCAAACCTGTCTCTGAGAGCCGCCATGATCCGCTCCATGTCCGAAGCATCCAGAAGAGACGGCGTTCCTCCTCCTGTAAACACAGAAACAACTTCTCTGTCCAGGTGTTCCGGAAGCGCCTGAATTTCTCTAATAAGAGCCTCTGTATATGCTTTCCTGGTCTCTGTGCCGGACGGACCGGAAAGGAAATCACAGTAATCACATTTCTTCACACAAAAAGGAATGTGAAGATAAAGTTCCAGAGGTTTTTTCCCTTTATTCTTCAATAATGTCCTCCTGATCTCCTGTGTCGCTGCCGTTATCGGTTTCCGGTTCCGGACTTTCTGCGTTTTCGGAGTTATCACCTGTTTTGCTGTCGGTTTCTTTATCGTCTGCCTTGTCCCCGTTGACCAGGTATTCATTTACCATGGTAATATTTCCATTTTTGACTACTGCCTTCTGATCCATTTTATCCGGTTCAGGCGCAGGCGACGGCTCAGGTGTGATACTGATCTTCAGAACCTGCTGAGTGGCCGGATCCTTTTTCTTTTTGCCGCAGCCGCATCCTGCCATAAACACACAGAGCAGAAGCACAGAAACAACAACCAGCTTTCTTACTGTATTTTTTTTCATTTCCTATCTCCAATTCTGACAGGCTCAGGCCTGTTCAGGCTATTTTCCTTACTGTTCCTGACCTTTACAGCCTTCTGCGTCCAGTCACCTATTAGCACTAGTTTGACCTTCACAGAATTCCTTATTTCTCATCCAGCTTCAGGACACTCATAAAGGCTTTCTGAGGAATTTCCACATTTCCTACCTGACGCATGCGCTTCTTTCCCTCTTTCTGTTTTTCCAGAAGCTTTTTCTTACGGCTGATATCGCCGCCATAGCATTTGGCAAGCACGTCTTTACGCATGGCCTTAACTGTCTCTCTGGCAATGATCTTGCTTCCGATCGCTGCCTGAATCGGAATTTCAAAAAGCTGTCTGGGAATTTCCTCTTTCAGCTTCTCGCACATTTTACGTCCTCTTTCATAGGCAGTTTCCGCATGAACAATAAAGGAAAGGGCATCTACCTCTTCCTTATTTACAAGAATATCCAGCTTCACAAGCTCGCTGCGCTCATAACCGCAGAGATCATAATCAAGAGATGCATATCCTCTGGATCTGGATTTCAGAGCGTCAAAGAAGTCATAAATAATCTCATTCAGAGGCAGTTTATATTTCAGAAGCGCACGGGTTTCCTCCATATAATCCATGCCAATATACTGTCCCCGGCGTTCCTGACAAAGATCCATGATCGCGCCGATAAATTCCGTCGTTACCATGATCTCAGCATTTACCATAGGCTCTTCCATATATTCAATTTCTGAGGGATCCGGAAGATTGGACGGATTGGTAAGTTCGATCACCTCTCCGTTTGTTTTATAGACCTTATAAATAACGCCTGGAGCGGTAGTAACAAGATCAAGGTTATATTCTCTCTCCAGTCTCTCCTGAATGATCTCCAGATGAAGCAGTCCCAGAAATCCGCAACGGAAACCGAAGCCCAGCGCTACAGAAGTCTCCGGCTCATAGAAAAGAGACGCATCGTTTAACTGAAGCTTTTCCAGAGCGTCTCTCAGATCCCCGTACTTGGCTCCGTCTGCCGGATAAAGTCCGCAGTAAACCATAGGCTGAACCTTCTTATATCCGGGAAGCGCCTCCGCACACGGTCTGGTCACTTCTGTAACCGTATCGCCTACGCGGGTATCACTGACGTTTTTGATGCTTGCTGTAAAGTAACCTACCATTCCCGCAGACAGCTCATCACATGGAATAAAACGGCCGGCTCCAAAATATCCAACCTCCACAACCTCTGTTGAAAAACCTGTTGCCATCATTTTTACTTCTGTGCCTTTTCTGATACATCCGTCCATCAGCCTGCAGAATACAATAACACCTTTATAGGAGTCATAAATAGAATCAAAGATCAGGGCTTTTAACGGAGCATCCGGATCTCCTTCCGGCGCCGGGATCTTCTCCACGATCTGTTCCAGCACATCCTCAATATTCAGTCCTGTTTTTGCAGAGATCCTTGGCGCGTCCTCTGCCTCCAGTCCGATCACATCCTCAATCTCTCTGATCACGCGGTCCGGTTCCGCGCTTGGAAGATCGATCTTGTTGATCACCGGAAGCACATCCAGATTGTGTTCAAGAGCCAGATAGACATTTGCCAGTGTCTGAGCCTCAATTCCCTGGGCAGCATCTACCACAAGGATGGCTCCGTCACAGGCCGCAAGGCTTCTGGAAACCTCATAGTTAAAATCCACATGTCCCGGCGTATCGATCAGGTTAAAAATATATTCTTCTCCGTCCTTTGCTTTATAAACAATCCGGACTGCCTGCGATTTAATAGTAATCCCTCTTTCTCTTTCCAGATCCATATTATCCAGAATCTGCGCCTGCATTTCTCTCTGTGTCAGAAGTCCGGTCTTCTCAATAATACGGTCGGCAAGTGTGGACTTGCCATGGTCTATATGTGCAATAATGCAGAAATTACGAATCTTGCTCTGATCTGTCATTCCGCAGCGTTCCTCCTCTTATCTCAGTGTATTTTCGTTATATCGTGCCCCATTATAGCATATCCGCCCTCATCAAGTCCAGTTATCAGCCCTGCTTTCCAAGGCCTTTCGCAGGCATACATGCTATTTGTTTTCCTGCTTTCATTATACAAACATACGTTCATATTTTCAAGACCTATTTTCTTTTTTCCTTCGACAAAACTTAAATGCATTTTTAAATTCCATCTGGCAAAAGTAAATACCATATCTGTAAATGAGCAGATTTAAAAAGCACACAAAATCTTCGCTGTTTTGTCTTTACAGGATATACAAATAAAGTTTAAAATTTGTTTATGTCCGCATACTGTAGATTTTGTTCTACAAAATTCTGTATTGTCTTATTTACAGTTCCATATAACGCATAAATCCTTATAATATATAAATAAACAGAAACTGCTCCTGCATATATCCCCTATTGCCTTTAAGAATTTTTATTCTGTATAATGTGAACAAGTTTTTTCACTCCCCTGTCAGAACCCTGTTGAGAATATCTGCAAAGGGTTCCATGGCATTTTTTACCTCCTGCACCGTGTTTGTCTGAGCGCCGGCTTCCAGAAGAACTGCTCTCTTGCAAAGATGCAGATTATACCTTAATCCGGACAGATAAATCCCCCTGTAAAAATCCGGATAATACTGCGCGGCCTGGTATTCCATCTGAAAAGAAAAAGCAAGATTATCCTGTATGTATGGATTGGGCAGGTAATCTACCGTTCCTCCTGAGACTGTATAACTGAGCCCGTTAAAGAACATGATCTGGGCCGTAGGTTTGCCGTTGATCTCTGTTACCAGCCGACGATCCTCCGCCACACCGTCCCTGTGAAGATCTATTACTACTTCTATAGAAGGATTTTCTTTCAGAATCTGTTCTATATAAGGCCGGGCGTAATCATAGGCTTTATTCCTGTCCAGCACGCCTCCTGCTAGATCAAATTCTTCTGTTACGTGAAGTACCTGATAGCCATAGGTTTCTGTAAGAATTTTTGCCAGATAGTTTCCCACTCCCACAATAGAATCCTCCACCACGCCTTCTCTGGAATCTGCAAAAGTTTCCTGTGTATGGCTGTGATAAATAAGAATCTGAGGCGTCCGCGGATCCTTCTTTACCGTAAGATCATTTGCCAGAAATTCTGCTGCATTCAGCTGCTCTGCGCTGGTGGCAGTATCCTCGTCTACAATAAAAAAATTATTCAGCAGATAATCATAATCTGCCAGGATCTCTGGAGCCAGATCAATAACCGGGGCAGGCTGAATCTGCGCCAGTGCAGGCTGTGCAGAGGCTGCTGAACTGACTGCCGGACTGGCAGTGGGACCTGATGCCGGGCTGACTTCCGGTTTTGATGTGGGAATCGCCTCTGTCTCAGAGCTTTTCTTTTCTCCGGTCACCTGCGGTTCCTGCAAGTGCCTGTCCGATTCTTCTGTTTTTTCTTCCGTTTTTTCATTTTCTGACAGGTGTGCTTCCGGTCTGTTTTTCTCTTTTTCAACGGCCGTTTCCTGATTTTCCCTCATATCGTCACTGCCCGACTGAAGATTTTCCGCCTTCATCATATCAGCCAGATATTTTGCATTACTTTCCACAAGTTTTTCATAGGTTTCCGGATCTTCTCTCTGAGGAACACTTGTTGCTTCTTCCTCCAGAAAGCAGTAAAGCGGCAGCTGCCTGTACACATTTCCCCGCAAAAAAAACGGTCCCGGAACCAAAAGCAGAACCGCAAAAAAGAAAATGCTCAAAATAATGCAGGATACTTTCTGGAGCTTTGTCATAGAATCACCTCTTTCAAAGAATCCTATGACAAAAATGATATGATTATACCCCTGTATTTCCGGAAATATACTGCTGTCAAAGTATTTCCCGGTAATATATTCTGATTCTCTGCGACAGCAGCAATAAGCTTTGTCTATGCAGAAATCTATTTTCTGATTTTTCCATCAGACGCCTGAAAAAGCCATATTCAGCCCCTCTGATATGGTAAAGCTTAAATATTTTACAGTTTCATCCACATCCTTCGGTGTCACAAACATACTGTAAAGATTTGGCGCAATCATTTCCTCCAGGAACTCTTTCTGCTCCTGTTCCTCCAGCGCATCCAGAAGATGTTCCATAGAATCATGGACAATCGTTGCCGCATCTACTACTGTGGGAACCCCGATTCCAATTACTTTTACCTGAAGATTCTCTTCCGTAAGTCCGATCCTGTGATTTCCCACCCCGGAGCCTGGATGAATCCCCGTATCCGTGATCTGGACTGTCCGGTTCAGCCTTCGGATACTGCGGGCTGCCAGGGCATCTACCGCAATAACAAGATCCGGCTTTGTTTCTGCCACTACACCCATTACAATTTCTGAAGTTTCCATTCCTGTCTGAGCCATAACGCCCGGCGCAAGACCACTGACCCGGTGCAGAATTTCCTTTTCTGTACTTTTCAGTCCGTATTCTCTGATAATATGACGGGTCATCCTGAGATTATCCACAACGTGGGGTCCCAGGGCATCCGCTGTAATTGCCTGATTTCCCAGACCTACCACAAGAACTGATGTCTCCCGCTTCAGATTGACAAGCTTTCTCAGATGACGGGCGATCTCTTCTGAAATTTCTCTGTGATACTCCTCGTCCGAGGCCGAAAGATTTGGCGCTTCTATGGTAATATAATTTCCCTGAGGCCTTCCCATAGCCTTTGCCCCGTTTTCTGTTGTTATTTTAACAACCGTAGTGCGGATGTCTCTTTCTTCGTCATATTGTTCTTTCACTTCCACTCCCCTAAGCTCTGTATTGCTTTGGGCAAAGCTCTCCGTTGCTTCAAGAGCCAGATCCGTTCTGATTCTGCTGCTTCCTGACATTTTTCCCTCCATGCCTGTAAATGATATTGGCAGTGTCTTTTCTCTGCGATACACACACTTCTGTCCCATGTGATATAAATCATGCTCTCCTTTTCCCGGGATATCTGAAATAAATTCCAGGGTTATACTGTGTGTAACGCAATAAATAACTCCTTTTCTATAAGATTTACATTTTTATGAGAATTATGTATTGACATTCCAGAATATGTATACTAAAATAAATAAGCATGTTTACAGGAGCGCCCGTGTCTGTTCCTGTAGCAATCAATCAAAAAAACTCGAAATGGAGGTGTCCACATTGGCTAACATTAAATCTGCAAAGAAAAGAATCTTAGTAAACAGAACTAAAGCTGCGAGAAATAAGTCTATCCGTTCTGCTGTTAAAACTTCCATCAAAAAGGTAGAAGCTGCAGTTCAGAATAACGACAAGGCTGCTGCACAGGTTGCACTTAACGAGGCAATTGCTACAATCAGCAAAGCTACATCCAAAGGTGTTTACCACAAAAATAACTGTGCAAGAAAAGTTTCCCGTTTAACAAAAGCCGTAAACAACATCGGCTAATAAAAACGCCTTTTATTTTTAATTATAAGCTTATAATTAAAAAAGACAGTCACAACCGTCATGTGACTGTCTTTTTTTTCTTTGCCTTATAACCGACTTTCAATTTTGTTTACATATTTTTTCAAAAGAATTGCCCATTCTGACATCTGTATCTCTGTAAAATTTGGAGCAAGCCCACTGATACTAATAGCTGCATATACACTTCTTGTACGATCAAAGATTGGCATTGCCATACATTTCACACCAAATTCATGCTCCATATCGTCAATAGCATATCCTCTCTGCCTAGTACGAACCAATTCCTCCATTAAAACAGATTTATCTGTTATACTATTTTCAGTAAATGCCGTCAGATCATGTTCCTCTATATACTCCCGAATCTCACGTTCACTCATATGGGCCAGCATAGCCTTGCCAAGTCCTGTACAGTACATCTGCGCTCTTTCCCCGAGAATTGAACGCATAAGTTCTACCGACTCTGCCGGATACATGGCTTCAAGATACAGAACCTCCCAGCGATAGGGAACTGCCAAATAACATCTCTGTCCAGTAATATTGGAAAGTTCCTGCATATATGGCATAGCAATTTTGGTAATTGAATATGTATCTGCCATAGCCTTACTCAAGTTAAAAATCTGTATTCCCAGACGATACTTGCCTGTTTCTTCATCTTGTTCCAGATATTCCATTGCCTTCAGAGTTGACAGAATGTTATGTACTGTGCTTTTATACAAGCCAAAATATTCACTGATTTCCGTTACTCCCAGCACGGGCTTATCTGTAAAAAGATTCAGGATTTCTAAGGCTTTTTGAAGACTTTTAACCTTAATCTCGTTATTATTTGTCATTGCTTTCTCCTGTGCATTCCTTCTTTCTGCTTCCTTCAGCTGCACCTTAGATGTAAAATTAGTATAACAAAGATATTTTTTATATTCAACAATGTTTGGAAAAATATTCCAATATTTCATCTATACCAGTCTGTTCTCCGGTTCTGATCCAGAAAATACTGCCAACAGAGCTTTTGCTGTTGCAACAGAAGTCAGTTCACAATTTTCATAGGTTTCGGCCGAAATATGAGGTGTTGCAATATAATTTTTCATTTCAAACAATGGATTACCAAGATCAACTGGTTCTGCCTCAAATACATCTGTGGCAAATCCTGCCAGTTTTTTACACCTTAAAGCCTCTGCTACATCCTGTTCATTGACAATGCTTCCCCGAGCAGTATTAATTAGAACTACTCCATCTTTCATTTTTTTCAAAGTTTCTTTACAAATCAAATGTTCTGTTTCTGATGTAGCTGGAAGATGGATTGAGATAATATCCGACTGTCCCAGAACCTCCTCCAAAGAAACCAGCTCCACTCCCAGATCAGATGCTACAGCAAGATTAGGATATTTATCATATGCAATAATCCGAGGATGAAACCCACCTAACCGTTCTGCCAGATTCCGGGCAATTGCGCCAAATCCCAATAACCCAATAGTTTGACTTTTCAACTCATGAAACATCGGCCTGGGCCACTGTCCTCTGCGAACAGCTGCGTTCATTTCCGGAATCCTTCTGACTGCACTGAGAATCAGCGCTGCAGACTGCTCTGCCACTGCTGAAGAGTTGATTCCCGGACAATTGCTGACAACAATTCCGTATTTCTTTGCCGCTTCCAGGTCAATATTATCCACTCCTACTCCAAATCTTGCAATAATCTTTAGTTTTGGCGCACACCTGTATACATCTTCATCCCAGGTATCCACACCTGCAACCACTCCATCAACATCTCCTATGACTTCTTTCAATTCCTCAAAAGTATACGGTCTCCCATGAGGATTTTCTATGATTTCACAACCAGCTTCCACAAGAAGCCTTCTACCTGTCTGGCAATATTTTGAGTAATTTGTCGCTGTTACAAGTACCTTCATTCAAACATCCTCCCTCAACAAAATATATTACTGTTATCTTTATGGCTTTTTAAAGGAGAATCTCCTTTTTCATAAATTCTGTAATCCGCGACAGTTGTTCCACCTCAAGTTGAGCTGTCTCATTCAACAAACACATAGGCTTTGTTCTGGTATAAATAGATACAAAATTTCCGATTTTTTTCTGATGATATTTAGCATTTACCGGATATACCTGACGCTCAATCATAGAGGCCACCGTCAAAAAATCCGCTACAAGACGGGCTTTATCTGGATATGTTTCATAGTTTTCACAAAGCCAGACATAAAGATCTGCATGAAAGTTTGCCATAACTCCGCTGAATCCATTTCCGCCTTTCTGTAAAGACTCCAAAAGTGTAGAGGAATTTGCATTAAACAGCTTCAAGTGCGTTCCCCTTATTTTTTCCAGTTTTGCTTCTATATTGTGAATATCGCAACTGGTATCTTTGATAAAATAAAATCTTCCCGTTTTAGCACACCATTCCAGAAGCTCTGGCGAAATAATCCTTTTATATGGATACGGACATTCATAAAATCCCAGAGCCAAATCTTCCGGTAGAAGACTAAGCAGTTTTTTCAGATTTTCCAACCAAATCTCATCGCTTTCATCTTCTGCTGCTAAACGGTTAGACAGAAGGATCACTGCATCTACACCAGTTTTTGCTACAGCGTTCAATTCTTCTGCCTGATCTTCAATTTTGTCAGAAATATGGCCCGACGCAATTACCGGCACCCGTCCTGCCGTCTTTTCCTTAATAAAACGTGCAATCTCTACCCTTTCCTCCAAAGAGAGGAAAAACATTTCACTGGACTGGCAGTCTGCAAACAAACCAGCTACTCCGCTTTCAATATACCAGTTTACCAGCTTTTCCAGTGATTCATAATCCACCTTATTATCCTCGGTAAATGGTGTCAGCATAACCGGCCACACACCGTTATCAAAGTTTTTTTTCATATTTTGCTCATCCTTTCACTCCGCCAGCAGTTAGACCTCCAACCAGATTTCTGTTACTTATCAAATAAATGATAATAACAGGAATTGAGGCGATCAGAGAGCCGCCCATCAGTGGCCCCCATGCATATACATCACCTACCACCATATCTGCCAACGCTAACGGAATTGTTTTATAATCTGCTTTATTTATTATAACAAGTGCATAAAGATACTCACTCCAACAAAGAGTATATGAAAAAATCAATGTTGAAACGATTCCAGGCTTTGCTAAAGGAAAACACACTTTCAGCATAGCCTGAGTTCTGCTACATCCATCTATAATCGCGGCTTCCTCAATATCATAAGGAATGCTTTGGAAATAAGAAATCATCATCCAGGTTGCATACGGAATTGTAATTGTAGGATATACCAGAATCAGCCCCCAAAGGCTATTACTCAGTCCTATTTTAGTTACCAGAAGATATAATGGAATAAATAATACTGTCCTTGGCATCAGGTAAGAAATAAGAATACCTTTTGATATATTTTTTCTTCCCTTAAATTTAATTCTTGCAATTGCATACGCTGCCGGCATACTCACTGCTATAGATCCAAAAGAAACTATCAGGGATACAAGTAGACTGTTCCACACATTCTTTAAAAAACCTTTTTCGACAAAAAGTTCATAATATCCTTCAAAGGTAAGTTTTTTCGGCCAAAATGTAGGTATAATTTTATAAATTTCCGTACTGGTTTTTAATGATGTAATCAACATCCAATAAATAGGGAAAAGACAGAATATAATCAGTACAGCAGCTACAGCATATGTAACAAATTTACTTTTTACTGTTGTTTTCATTCTTCCCTCCTATCCTTCATCCGCCAAAGATGATTTTGTAACATAATGAACCAATACCACCAAAATTGGAACTAAAATCAACGAAGCCGCTATAGAACATGCAATATTGCTGTTCATAAACCCCTGAATATAACTATAAGTCGATACCAATTCTGTTGCATGGGATGGACCACCTCTCGTCATAAGCCAGACAATTTCAAAATCATTCAATGTCCATATTGTTGTAACAAATGCGGCCAGTATAATTACATTTTTAACAGATGGTAATGTTACATAAAAAAATCTTTGTAATATGTTCGCTCCGTCTAAGGATGCCGCCTCATAAAGATCCGGTGAAATATTCTGCAATCCTGCGAGAACTGAAATTGCAATAAAAGGTGTTCCTCTCCAAATATTTACGAGAATCACAGAAAACATTGCCATACTGGTTGTAGAAAGCCAGCCGATCTGATGGTCTGTAATATGAAGAATCATTAAAATACGATTTAATGCTCCGCCTACATCTGAATAAATCCATTGCCACGCAAATACGGAAACAATTGTTGGGATCGTCCACGGAAGAATCATTGCAACCCGCATTACACTCTTTCCACGCACCGACTGATTCATTGTCAGAGACATAATTACACCCAGTATTACTTTTCCGAACACTGCAAAAAAAGCAAAAATAAATGTGTTAAAAAGAGCTTTCTGAAATACTGGATCTTTAATTATATCAATATAATTTGCCAATCCTATAAACCTTACATCTGCCGCACCAATCACTTTATCAGTCAAGCTAGTGTAAACCGCCCATAATAAAGGAAGTCCCATAACCAAAATCAGATAAAGAACAACTGGTGCTATCAGAATCATTGCAAGCTTTTTTTCTCTTTGTTCCATTCCCCTCTTCTTATGGGCAACAGATGCTACATTACCAGTTTTCACCTGATACCTCCTTTCATGGAGCAGAAATTCTTCTATAAATTTCCACTCCATCCCACAACAATGTTACTTATTATAAACTTCCTGCATCTGAGTCTGAAGGCTTGTAATTTCTTCTGCTACATCATTACCTGTTACAATATTTGTAAAACAATTGCTCAGCACACGCGCATTGAACACTTCGCTTGCTGCTGGTGTATAAGCATTCGGATAACCAAGGAAAGTAAAGTTTGCTACAGAATCAATAAACGGCTTATTTCTTTCATCCTGCCAGATTTCACCGTCTTTCATGCCCTGAAGTACAGGAATTTTAAACGGTGCCGTTTCATCAACCCATTGTGTATACCATTCTTTGTCAAGAAGGTATTTTACCAGTTCTTTTGCCCCTTCTTTATTCTTTGCATCTTTGAAAATACCCCAGCCATCCAAAATACCAGGAACCTTTGCCCCCTCAGAACCTGCTGGCATCATTGCTATTCCCGTATTCTCATAAAGCTCAGGATCATCTGTTTTAATTGTATTTAACAAACTTCCTACATTAAAAATCATTGCACACTGCCCACTGAGATAAGCTTTGTTGTTACCTGAATCATCCCAATTAACCGCTGTCGGAGGTGTAACTTTATCTTTCAAAAAAAGATCCTGAATATACTGTGCAGTAGAAACTGTCTCTTCACTGTCTACAGCTACATTGCCCTCTGCATCGACATCAACAGTTCCATTGGACCATAACATTGCACGAGTCAGCCACTCTGCGTCTGAGTTACTTGCACCATATCCAATGCCCGCTCCATAAATTCCATTTTTTTCATCAGTTAAAGCAATTGCTGCTTCACGGAAATCATTCCAGTTTTCTGGGACATCTAATCCTGCTTCTTCAAACATATCTGTCCTATAATATAATACCTGTACCGATGCCCATCCCGGGATCCCATAAACAACACCATCTTTCGATGTTACTGCTGTTTCCAGGGATTCTTCAAAAGGTGTAACTTCATTGATTTCGTTATAAACATCTGTCATATCTTCAAGTATTCCCTGGTTGTAATACTGACCCATTTCCTGATATCCAAAATAGCTAAGATCAGGAAGGTTTCCAGATTCAATTGCAGCTGCCCATTTTGTATAAAAATCTTCATATGCAATAAGCTCTACTTCTACTTTGACATCATTTTCTTCTGCAAATTTTTCGCAACGCTCTCTAAACATATTATTGGCAACATCTGTAAGGTCTTTTTTCATCCATACCACAATTGTATTTTTATCATCTGCTTTTACTTCAACTATACTCAGCCCTGCAAAAGTTGACACTGCCATTACCGCACATAAAATACCACTAATTATTTTTTTCTTCATATTTTTTCTCCCTTCTACTTATGGATTTAAAATCACTTTTATCGCGCCACTGTTTTTATCACATAGCAGATCAAAACCTTCTTTTACTTTTTCAAGAGGTAATCTGTGAGTAATAACTTTTTCTATGTCAACAAGTCCCTTTCTCATATATTCCAGTGTTGTTTCACATTCATCCGCATAGCCTGTGCTACCAACCACATTTAACTCTTTATATATAATCTGCTGTACTGCAAGATTTAGCTCTGGCTTAGTAAAGCCAAGAGCCACAACTGTTCCCCTTTTTTTACATATATGTAGTGATAAATTGTAGGTATTACCAATTCCCACTGCCTCTACCACTACATCTGGCCCTATTCCACCAGTTTCATTTTTAATCTTTTCCATAAAATCCGGATCATCTGATTTCAGGCATACATCTGCCCCAAGCTCTTTGGCAATGCCTAACTTATAATCGGAAAGATCAACTGCAATTACCTTGATTGCTCCTGCAAGTTTCGCTGTCTGAATAGCCAGTAATCCAATGGTTCCTGCACCGATAATCACAACTCTATCTCCAAGCTTAACTCCACCTCTGTTAATCAAATGAATAGCATTTCCAAGAGGATCAAGAAATGTTCCATAATCATAGCTAACTTCATCTGGAAGGAAAAAAAGTTGTTTTTCATGTATAGTCAGATACTCACACATTGCTCCATCCAAGAATCCCCTCATGGAAGATCCAATCAAGAGCGAATGATCACAAAGATGAGCAAGACCCTTTTTACACATAGGACATGTTTCATCATTAATCTGAGGATTAATAGCTACCCGATCACCCTTTCTCCATCTTGTTACATTTTGACCAACTTCAACAACCTCCCCCGCTGCTTCATGTCCCATAATAATTCCAGGCTCTCTGCGGTTAATCCCATCTCCCATATAAGGGTGGATATCAGAACCACAAATTCCAACCGCTCGAATGCGAATCAAAACTTCATCATCTCCTGGAACAGGTGTTTCTCGCTCACAAATCTGAAATTGATAAGGTTCCGTAAAAATTGCTGCCCTCATAAATTATCGAACCCTCCTTTTGTGTTCATTAATACTGTACGACGTTTTTTATTATTTCTAAAAAATATAGGAGTCATCCCCCCTTTTCTTTTTTGTTCTATATTATAGAACGCTGTTCTCTTTATTTATATAATATCACATTTCATATCATATTACAATCGACAATAACTCCCAATTTTATCAATATATTTTTGTTTATTATCACCAAACAAAAACAGACCAGGAAATTTTCTTATCCTTGTCTGTTTCATCATTCACTTACGCTAATTCAATTTGTTTTTCCAACTCAGTAATAAAATACTGAAAACTAGGCGATTTATTCTGTTTTACATTAAGAAATTCTCCAATTTTATCCGCCCATTCACATTTCATTTTTCCTATTTCTGTATACTTAGAGCCAGCCTTTTTTTGCAAATGTTTTAGTCCACCACTATATAGCATATTAGCTAAAACCTGCCAGGTATCGCAAATCGTATCCTGCTGATATTCTTTAAGATAACCACGTCTTGCATTCGGATATGCCTGCCAGATAGCCTCTTCATCTCCCAGAAGCCATACCTCCATTTCTTTTACTGCAATTGCATATATATAATGCGTAAGTAATAAACTATTTATTGCAACCTGCTCTAATTGTCTCCTAAATTCTTCCGGCTCTCTCTGATCATTATCCAATACAACAATTATCGCAGCTTGATTCCCCATATTTCGAAGAGTTTTATCAAAAGCTTTTAGATACATTTGAAGGTTATTGAGAAGATTTCCACCTTTTCTTTCCATTACATTTCCTGTTGTTCTCAAATGTCCAATGCCGGCAAAAGCCTTACTATCATATAATATTTCTTTATCAGGATATAATCTCTGAATCTTTTTCATTATATGATGTACAAGAATTTCCGTAGAACGATCTTCAATTAAAAACTGAAAGTACATATAGACTCCTCTATCCAAAATATTTACTGTACCACATATCCCCTAAAGAAACCCCTTCTGCAGAAAGCTCCTGTACAAAAGGATACTCCGAAGCCCTTTTCATTGTTGAAAAACCATCCTCACCTTTTGTAAGAACCCAAACATTTTCAGGTGCCAAAGAATTTACAAAAAATGGGCTATGAGTTGTCACAAAAATCTGCTTACTATAGCTGTTTCCTACATTCTCCACCATTTCATCTGCCAGTTGTCCCAGATAATGATGATAGAGGCCATTTTCAGGTTCCTCTATAAAAACCAGCTGCCGCGGATTTTTTTCATGGAGAAGTAAATAGTATGCAAATAATTTTAATGTTCCATCTGACATCTTTTGAGAATAAAAGGCTTCCTTAAATCCCGTTTCCCAAAATTTTAACATCATTTGCCCATTTGCAAATTTTTCCGGTTCAATTCTTTCAATTCCCGGAAGTTTTGTCTGAATCTCCTGAAGAACCTTTTCAAAACCTTTATGATTTTCACGATACATATACTGGGCAACATTATTGATATTACTGCCTGTACGATTCAAATATGGCTGAGGAGCTGCCGTCTGTAATAACCTAGCTGCATCAGGTGAAAAATAACATAAATACCAGCTTTTCAAAAAAGCCAGGAATTGCTCAATACGATCGTATTGTTTCATTGCTCCCAAGGTAACAATTCCCAGCTTTCGGTTATCGGACAACTCAACATCTATCTTTTCTCCATCAATACTAATTCCGTTTTCGTCCTCTCCGCCTTCCTTTCCTTCATAGGCATATCCCTTTCCATTTTGAAGATACAAAAAAGATAAAGGGCGTCCTCTTTTCTGATTTGGCCTTCTCTGACGTAAACGTTCCTCCCGGACATAAGGCCGCCCTGCCCTGTCAATATCAATCGTTAACTCATATGTTATCGGTCTTGCTTTACTAGTATAACGAATATTAAATAATTGCTATATCAAACGGATGCCGCTTCCTCTTC
>SAMEA3387478__coassemble_2007_pt1 | contig 24610 bp, 16 predicted proteins | sample SAMEA3387478__metabat2_high_PE_024 | metagenome-assembled genome bin SAMEA3387478 (sample SAMEA3387478) | Felis catus | biome: Faeces | place: United Kingdom | collected 2012 | reverse complement strand
ACTATATCGGGGGAAAGAACATAAATATGTACCAGAAAATAAAATTGATTTTGTTGTAACGAAAATTGAAATGATTGCAAAAGAAATCGGCGGAACTGAATTACTGAGGCAATTCAAAAGGCTATGTAAAGCAAAAAAAGAAGAAGTTAAAGAAACTTTAATAGAAAATCAGAAAAAAGAACTAAAAGAGCGAGAGCGTATGATGGCGATTGATGGAAATTTAACCAAATTCCAAGGCTTGCCAGATAACAGCACAGGCAATAAATATGTGGGGTGGGAGTGGAGCACGAATCTTGGATTTGTAGCAAAAGAAGAGGGCGACAAAAAAACGAAAATCGTCACGGCGTGCAAGCTCCCAGCCCTAATCAATCGGCAGGTAATCAATATAGATGGCAACGTTAGTGCTGATATGGAGCAGTTTGAATTATTGTACGTAGACAGTCAGAACCAGTGGCGTACGAGAGTAGCAGAGCGAGGTCAGCTCGTGAACTCGAGGCGAGTGATAGAATTAGCAAGTTATGGTCTAGGCATAGACAGTAAAATGGCACCGCTTTTTAGCAGCTATATGCTATCTATGCTGGCAGAGCAGTCAATTCGTGGAGGTTTCCCACAAGCGAAATCAACGAAAAAGCTGATGGTAAAAATCGACGGCAAATTTACTGCATCATACCAAGATAAAGACCTGATTTTTACAGAATCCGAAAAATTCCCAGGTCTGATGAAGTCACTGGTGCCAGCAGGCGAAAAGAAGGACTGGTACGAGGGCATAAAAAAGTTAAGGAAAGCTAGTCATAATCAAGACTTTAACTATATCTTAGCCACAATGTTCACCCCGGTAATCGTAAGTATACTTCAGACGCAAGGTTTTGTGTGTGAGATTTATGGCGAGTCACAGACAGGAAAATCCGCTATGCTGAAAGTATGTTCCACAGTATGGGGAGGCTACGCTGACCGTGAAAGTTTTGTTTTTAGTGCAAACAGCACTGACTGCTTTACAGAAAACATCCTTTCTGCGCTAAACGCGATGCCATTCGTGGTAGATGATTTCAATGAAATCGAGGATGATAAAAAACGGCAAATTGTGCAAAAAATTATGATGATTGCGAATGGGCGAGGTCGCGGGCGTTCTAATCGAAATTTAGAGCAAAATCTGTCCTCATTTGAGCTGACGAGCACCATAGGCGCTGAAGAACCAATTTCTACATATCTCACAAATGGAGGTGCGCACAATAGATTAATTTCGAAACGTTTTTCCGTACATCGCGGATGTGTTCCGTGGTACAAAGAAAATGGGGATTCAGCTGTACCAGACGTATTAAGATTTTTTAGCACACATCACGGTTACGCCGGAATTGATTTTATCCATAAAGTAAATGAGATAAATAAAAAAGAGATTGAGGACATAAAAGATAAGTATGACAGTGAGCTGAGAAAAAGAGTAAGAGCGGCAGGCAAATCTGATGGACAGGTTCAGCCGCTGGCAATTATTATGACAGCATCGCACCTAATTAACGAACTTCTGTTTTGTGACGGCGTAGAGCTGTCATATGATGATGCACTTGCATGTATGACCAACTCAGACACAGTTGACCCGTCGATGAGATTTTATCACTCAATAGAAAACAGATTTGCGTTAAATTACGATAAATTTGCGGGCACTCATGACTCATCTAGCTATGATGCATACCCGGAGAATTTTCGTGGTGGATTTTGGGGTGTATATAAGGAAAAAGTTACTACAATCGAAACCCTTGATGACGAAAATCGGACTGTAAAGCGTCCTGCAGTGCAAAGAGTTTTAAATATCATGCCTGCTATACTAGAAAAGTGGGCTAGGGAAGAAAAGGTCAATATAGCGATGTTTTATGACTGTATGCGAGATAGAGGGATTTTACAGTCAGAGAAGGGAAGAAATACAAAAAAAATTCCTGTCAAGCACTTAGGTACTTCTGGCACACGCATGGTGCAACTGATTCTGCCTACCATGACTACCGACGATGTAGGTTCCGCATGGGACGACGATGACGATGATGATAACCAGAAGCAGGCTACTTCTAACCAGAACGATGACGACGATAGCGATGATTTCCCAGCTGAATGGACTGACAAAGGCAAGACAGTTTCGTTTATTAAGGCTGCAAATCAAATTAGAGAAATCAAATCAGAATACATGCAATACAATCCGGATGAAGACCCGTTATCTGATATACAATGATTAAATTAAATACGACAATAATAGCCCGAGGCGAATACAAGCCCGGGCTTTTTTGCGGAGTGGCTCGGTGGCGCGTGGGACACGGGATGCGCGGGGAGTACGGGTGATGCTCAGAAGATATTTTTCCTATGTAGATGTATGAGTATCGTATCTACATATGTAGCATAACAGCCCCATGAGTGCGTACCATATTGGAGAAACTCTTAATCTACCCACTATAAATTGAAAACTTCCCCGGTATAGACCCAAATCTACCCACTAAATTAAAAATCTCCCCACTCACTGGGGAGGTCAGTGGGGAGATGGTTTTTATAAAAAATAAGTGTTTTTGTTGAAATATAGTGTATCTTATAAAAAATAGTATATTTCAATATTATCTCCCCACCTCCCCAGTAAATATCACTCTTATAGTAAATTAATTTATTGTAACGTACACAACTTTTTTCTCCATAGTATCTAATTTTTCACTGGGTACGCCGGGAAAGTGGGGAGATTTTGCTGAACCCCCTACTTATGCTGGTTTCATGAATTAATAGCCTCCCCAGTATAATTGATTTAGCGGGGAGTGCGGGGTAACAACTTCAGTCCTTTAAGTTAAGTTATGTCCAATTTATAGAGAAAAATGTTTTTTCGGTATCACCCGTCCCCCCCGCGCCACCGCATCCCCCCGCGCGTTCCCGCATTAGTCTATGATGAACTCGTCATCGTCGTACTCTTTCAGTATATCTGCAAAAAGCTCGTACTTGTGAGATAGCTCATCTATCGTGTCTGCATCTAAGTTTCCGTCGACCATAGCCTGCTCTGCGACTGCGTAGTAGACCAATATATTGTCAACTGATATTTTTAGATGCCAAGGATTTTAATTTTCTGACTTCTTCCAGAGTTTTTCGTTCCTCTTTATTGGCAGTCTCGTAATGTTCTCTGGCATAGATATTTTCGAATGTAGAGATATTTGTTTCCAGCATATGCAGCATCCACATGGCTTCCTCTGGTGTAAGGAAAAATATATTTTTCAGTTCATCTTCTCGCTGTTGTACCTGTACGTTCAAAAGGCCGGATTCTGTCTGTGTAACTGGGGCATAGTAATTTCTGATAGCGATTTCCAAGGGCTTTTTTGTTCCGGTATTCCAGGCGATGGAGATTTCATATACGAAGCATTTACCATTTTCCCTTTTGCGGCGGATAAGGGGACGCATTTCAGCGTGGTATATGGTTTCGACCATTGGATAAGATGCGGTCAGCCTGGTATCTAACTTGCCGGTGGTAAACAGCGTCAGAGCATCTTCGATGGCTGTAATCTGTTCCTGGTTCCGTGGATAACGGGATAAATTCTGCTGGAGCCATTTATTCTGGTTTAAAAGAAGCATCTTGTTTTTGGATGCATCTTCCAGGAGTGCTGCGGCAGGGGTTTTTCCCTTCAGTGTGCCAGAAGAAATGATAGTTGTATAAGCGGGGCTTTTGGCTTCTGTGTGCCTGTCTGTCTGGATAGAGGGAAGAAGGATGCTGTCCCGAAAGTTCAGGTTCCTGATTTTTTCAATGATGGCAGGGATGGCAGAAACAGGGATGTTAGCCTTTACTGCCTTTTTACTAGCATTTATGATGACAAAGACAAAGCGGCTGAAGGTATCGTGGTGGAAGAGTAATGGTTCGCTTCCATCCTCACAGTTTGGCGGGGCCAATCTGTTCAGGATAAAAAAGGTCTGGTTCTGGCAGAGGCTGAAACATTCTTTTGGGTTTTTCATAATCGTATTCTCCTTTTGTATGATTTTTATATCAATATCTATATTATCGCAATGGTATATGTGTCAGGGCCTTCTGAGGGTCGCGTATATAAGGAAGAGCCCAGACATACGTATCGGTCTGGTATATGTAATACAAAACTTCATCGGATTCGTCCTGGAGCACCTGTGCGAACTGCCAGGGGACTTCCATATATTGAAAAAAGTCAAGTTCCATTCCGATATCCAGGCACTGGATATCACGCTGATATTTCTGGATTTCTTCTTTCTTTTCTGTCTGGGAGATGAGAGCCTTTAACTCAGATATCCTTTCAACGCGTGTTTCCTCCGTATAGGTAGTTCCTTCTGTATCGGTATAAAGGATATCATCCCCGTTTATAAGTTCCCATATATCATATTCACATTCTTGTACAAGAAATTCTTTGATTGGTCCGGCAAGTTTCATCAGTGTCCCGTAATCCACAAATCCATTCCGGACTCCAAAGGGGCTGACCGTTACCCCGTAAAAATGATTTTTTCGCTGTACTGTCTGTCGCATAACAGAAATCTCCTTTCATTTTTTCTTGTATAATCAATATGCTGAAAAAAGTGAGGAACGGTGTTTTTTTGAGAAAAAATTTATAAAGTCGAAAGGAAGAAGTGGATTTGTTGAAGATGCAGGATTCCACTTCAAGAAAATAAGCTGTTGTTGAGACTGATAGGTGAAACAAGAAAACGTAAAGTAAGGGAGTGAGTCTTACTTTACGTTTTTTGTTTTGTCTTATAGAAACGGTTTTGGGGCAGTGCCGGGGAGAGGCACTGGGGCAGGAACCCCGGAGGTGGTGGAGGCAGACACCTTTTGGTGGTGTGTAATTGCGCACTTCGGAAAGGTTTTTTACAATAGACACCCTGGAGCATAAGTCAAAATCATCTTGTGGTTTCCATGCGTGGGGCAATATGTTTATAAGATTTTCGGGTTTTTGCGAGAATATTGTTGGTATAAGTAGACAGAGAGCCAGTCATTGATAACAGTAAGACATTAATCCAGTTATGGGGGAGTTCCCCCCTTCTCCCCCACAATACAGCACGTCATCGAGACCGTTTTTCACCCATCTGCTGTTCCTGGACGTCTTCTAATTTCTGCAACAGATAACCTGTCCGGCGTGCCAGATAGAAGGTATGGTTCAGAGCATAGTCTGTCTGATGCAGGATGCGGGAAAAACTGGAATGGTCAAGTCTGACCGGATGCAGGTTCCGATTCTCTGCTTGTTTTTTGTGTAAGGATTCCCGGTGTTTTTTCCAGAAGCGGTCTGCATATCCGGAATCTTCTTTCGGTAGATACTGGCACAGATTTTCATAGCGTTTGGTGTAATCTCGGATGTTTCCTTCAATGGAAGCAGTTTTCTTTTCCAACTTCCGATATTCCTGTTCCATCTGACGGAGTATCTGACATTCCTGTTGAAAATCTATGACACTGGAAAAACCCTCTTCTTCCAGAATTTTCAGGAAGCGCTGATTCCGGAATCGGATATTCTCCTGTTCCTCCTGGATAGCCTGCTGAAGCTTATGACGCTGTATACCTTTGTCAGGCAGGCTTTCTAACTGTTCTGTCCACTGGCCGATTTTCTGCCGTGAGGCCTGGTTTTTGGAACGGATATTTTCCTGTACAGTCTGTATACGGGTGATGGAATCCTTTTGCTTTCGGATATCCTGCGCCAATGCTGCAGTCTGCTGTTCCAGGGAATCCAGAGAGCAGCGGAGGGATACGATATCGGATTCCAATGCCCCTAACTGTTCTGCCAGGCTGTCATAGAATCGTCCCTTTCTGTCAGCCAGTTTTCTTTCAATATCCTCTATCTTTTTCCGGATGCTTTTATTTGTCTCATTGATGGAGTGAATCTCTTCATTTATCCGGTATCTGCCAGAACTTTCTTTCTTTTTGGATGCATAGGAGCCCAGGTGTATCCCGGAGACGGTGTCCTTTCCCTGTTCCTGATAGGAGCGGCAATCCACGCGTTCCGGACGCCCTGCCTGTTCCAGAGCGCGGTTGACGTGTCCCTCCCAGGCAGACCGGTATTCCAGGAGTGCTTCTGTAGAGTTCCAGCGCTCCATCTGTGCATCCCGCCTTCCATAAGGGGTAGACCGGGGATTCTTCGAGATTCTGACCAGGTTTCGGGAAAAAGCTTCCGATGGCGTCAACCATACTTTCTCTTTTCCTTCCCAGTACTGATATTCTTTTTCCCATCCCTGGGATTTGGCTGTCCGGAATTCTTCAGCAGTCATATTTCTTACAATATTTCCTTTTTTACAGACATATTCTTTCTGGGATTTGGCTGCCCATTTCCCGTTTTTGTCTATCGGGCGCACAGTGAGCAGGATGTGTACGTGTGGGTTCTGAAAGACCATCTCTTCCATATCAGCGGCAGGCTTCCCATCTTTGGTTATCGGGATGCCGCGGCTGTCTGTGACCGGAGGATTGTGGATATTGATGTCTGCAATCATACCGTCTGAAACAAAGGTATCCTGGACAAATCCCTGTACCAGGCGGATGTTTTCCTCCATAGACAGTTCAATAGGGAGGGCGGCTTCGATTTCCCTTGCCAGCCTGGCAGTCCTTCCCTTTTCTGCATGTTCCACAGAATTCCACAAGACCGCCCGGTCTTTGTATTCGGGTGGTGCATTTGGCGGAAGGTACACTTCGCTGTACTCCACCCATTTTTTCCTGGTGTAGTCATCTATCGTCCCTGTATAGTCATTGTTTATCTTTTCGGCTGCCCGGTAAGCGGCGGCGGAGACAACGCTGCGGCCCTCAGAACGGCCGATTACCTGCATATTGAATTGGAATATCGCCATATATCCCACCTCCTGATTTTTTCTTTTAATATGCAGGATGGGAAAAAATATAAAAGCCACTACTTTGTTTTTTATCCTTGCGTTTATTCTTCATATTAAACAGGTAAGAAAATAAAAGAGGAGGAAGGGTTATGAAAAAAGATAAGAAAAAATTTTTGCGCGTTTCCATATCCTATCAGGGGACAATGCCGGTCACAGATGGACACCTGGGGACCTGTATGGATGACTGTATGAGGCTCACGCTCTCTATAGATGGATGTGCGGATATCCTGGCTTATGCGGTAGTAAACTTTCCGGAGATAGATGGCAGGAAAGTGCTGTTCATCCATAGGATTTTTTCTTGCCAGGATGAGAAAACAGCGGAGAGGACACTGCTGGAGGCGGCTGTGGATATTGCAGTACAGAGAGGATATACCTGCGTCTATGCGGATAAGGGGAAGACGGCGGAACGGCTCCTTAAAAGGGGCGGGTTTCAGGAGACGGACGGAAACCTGCTGATGAAAAAGGTGGTGTAAGAGATGCGGATGGATTTTTGGAAGTGGGTGAACCGTATTTTTTTCAGCGGCATATGGCTGCAGCCGATTGCGTTCGCAGCCCTTATCTATTTTTTTAAAACTGTGCTTCAAGGTGATATCTCTTCTCTGCTCCTGTTTGTCCTTTCGTTCATCCCGACCGTTTATGTATGGTCAGAAAACCAGCGGAGAGCAGCATCCGGCCAGGTTTATTTTGGGATTGAGGATACATTCCAGAACCGTCCTACCGAGTACTCCAGCCCACTTAAAATGCAGGCAATGTATCCCCGGGTGGATGAAAGGTTCCTTTTTGACTTTCCCCAGGGGGTTGTCCTGGGGAAGATAGAGGACAGGAAGCAGACAAGATATCTGTGTAAGCCTATGGATAAAGGGCATTACCGGGATGGGCACGTCCTTATCTTTGGAGGTTCCGGTTCGGGGAAATCCTCTGCCGTCATCATCCCTACTTTGCTCTCTACCTGCGGCATCGGCATCTTTTGTGTGGATATTAAAGGCGAGTTATGGAGGAAGACACGGCGGATGGATGATGAAAATGTTATTATCATTGATTTTCAGGACAGAGGGAGATATGGCTGGGATGCCCTGTATGCACTGAACAGCAGGCAGGATATCCGGGACCAGGATATCCGGGAGTGTATGGAAGAGATAGCAGACAGCCTGATTCCTATCGCGGCAAAAGACAGTTCGGAGTTCTGGAAACAGTCCGCACGTTCCCTCCTGACCGGTGAGCTGTGTGGCCTGTACAAACAGAGCCGGATAAAAAACTTGTCAGAGATGATAAATGAAATCTTGTCCAGGGATACCCGGGAACTGGTAACGGAACTGATGGATGGTGCAAGGCCAAAGGCAGTAGAGGTCAAATACCTTTCCTCTTTCCGTAACCTGGCAGAGGAAACGCTGTCCGGTGTGGTACAGCAGATGGAGGAATCTTTGAAGGTCTTTGTAGATGAGGATATCCGCTACGCATTTGAGGAGAATCCTCGGAAAGCCAATCCCTGGATGCTGGAAGAGAAAAAAGAAATCTTCCTGGCAGTGAGGGAAGAGAAGCTGGAGGCCTATTATAATATCATCAACCTGATGATAGCCCAGGTGTTTGCCGGACTTATCAAAAGGCCAGAGGGGGCAGAGCCGGTACTGGTCATCATCGACGAACTGGCAAGGTTCTGTGCAAGGGGGCAGATTCCGTACCTGCATAACGGTATCCTGCTGACCGGGCGCAGCCGGAACGTGACCTTAATGTTAGTAACTCAGAGTTGTGAGGCTTTGTATAATGCATACACCAAGAATGATGTTCAGAGTATGATTGCCAACTGTTCCTATCTGGCCTGCCTGGATGTCCGGTCACAGGAAACTGCCAAGACCATCTGCTCTCTTGCCGGGAATTATAAGGAGAGAGAAAAGACCTGGTCAGGTTCCGGGAAGAACCGGAGTGTCAGCGTTTCTTACCGGGAAAGGCCGATACTGGAGATGTCAGATTTGAACAGACTGGTGCAGATGGATGAGATTGTCCTGATATCTGCGGAATTTTTTTATAACCGGGTAAAGAAATGTCCCTATTTCAGGGATGTTGTCCTGTCGCCTTTGTCTTTAAAAGCGCAGAGGTATAACCGGGAGGCTCTGGGAATCGAAGGGGAAGAACTCCCCGTCCTGCTAGTGCCGGAGGAGAAAAAGGAAGGTCAGTTAGACTGCCTGCGGAAAATCTGCCGAGAGAAGAGCTTGGAAATTTATGGGCGTATAAAAGAAGAACTGATTATCTTAATCAATACTTATCAGATGGAGGATACAAAAAATGGAAAAAAACGAGATGGAAAATATAAGAGATGAGGTGCAGAAGCACCTTGGGAATGATTATAAGGTAGAACTGGTGGAAGTACCGAAAACAGGGGGGATGCAGACCGGGATTTCTTGCCGGTTTAAGGGGGATGATTATGCGGCAATCCTTTACCCAGGACAATATCAGGAGCTTATGGGTTCCAAAACGGGGACAGAGCAGATAGGACGTTATCTTGCTGAAGAAATAGAAAAGCAGAGGGGAAATCTCCCTGAAATCCCCAAAACACCGGAAGAATTCCGGAGTGGTCTATACATCAAGCTGGTGAATGCGGATGCAAACCAAGAATTGCTAAAAAATGCAGTTTATGATTCTTTGGCGGATATGGCGGCAATGGTCCGGTGTCAAGTGCCGAGCATGAAAGAGGGGGAAAAGCTATCGTTTGCGGTCACGGATTTCAATATAGGGGCGTTCCAAATGACCCGCGGAGAAATCCTGGAACAGGCATACCAGAATACGGCCTCCCAGGAGATATATCTCAAAACCATGAATGATGTAATGAGTGAAATGATGAATCCTGAGATGGATGGCCACTTTTTAGAGGAATCCCCACTGTATGTCCTAAGTAATAAGGATAAACTGGATGGAGCAAACGTGATGGCCTGTCCTGAAATCCTGCATAGAGTCAAGGAACAGTTGGGCGAGCCATTTTACGTACTGCCAAGCTCTACTCATGAGCTATTGCTTATGCCGAAAAGATATGAAGAGAAAATCCCTGTTCCAGCTCTGGAACAGATGGTCAGTAGTGTAAACAAGTCAGATGCGGTAAGGCCAGAGGAGCTGCTGTCCAATAAAGTATACTACTATGATGGGAAAAAACTGACCGTGGCCAGTGAAAAGAAGAAAACAATCAGTGATACAGCAGAGAAAATCATAAAAGGGAAATTTACCAGATAGGATGGGAGGAGATAAAATGGAACAAACAGAAAAGATGATACAGCTTTTTCTTTTTATGAAAAAAGAGCAGAAGTATCACGATATCGTATTTGAGGATGGAATAATCCTTGAATATGTGGAAGGATAGCATCCGGCAGGTCTGCCCTTGGCTGAGAAGGGCAGACTTTGAAAAAGGGAGGAGAACATGGAACATATAAAAGAACAGATGGAGGAAATAGAACGGTTGGAACAAGAACAAAAGCTGCACAGACAACAGCTGGAAGAGAACCGCAAAAGGGCGTTGTCCAAGAAAGAACAGACAAAAAAGCTTGTGCAGTTGGGAAGCATCTTGGAAGAGATGCTGCCGGGAATCAGGAACCAGGAAGAGCCGGAAATCCGGGCTTTTTTAGGGTCAAAATTATTTTCAAATCATACATAAAAAGAGCACTGGATGAGAAAAGTCCAGTGCTCTTGCTGTCATTTTGGAAATTTATTCTTTACATTGCTGATTGCTGTGATATAGTTCATGTCGACATCATAAAACTTTGCCAGTTCAATCAGTGTTTCAATGGGAATACGGATTTTTCCATTTTCGTAATCGGAATATGTGGTCTGTGCAACGTGGAGGGCTGAAGCCACAGCACTTTGATTTAAGTCCATATCTTCACGCAATCCTCGTATCCGGTCTGTGTAGTTTGGTTCCCTCATTTTTGCCACTCCTTTTGATGGTATCTTAGCGAAAAAATGAGAAAATAATTGATTTTTAACGGATATACCGTTAAAATTAAAGGAGACATCCATTTTTATATAGTTTTGGAAATTTAAAATAACAGAACCAAAAAATGGTGTTATAATGAAATTAGTAAAGATATTATGGTGATATTTAGAAGGAGTGATAGGAAAAAGAAAAAGGAGGAAAAAACTTAATTTGGATGTAGGTTACAACGTCCATAAAAAAATGAAAGGAGGAGTTACTGGAAGTATTGTAACCAGGTGACTTCCGGTGACTGGAAGTTATGGAAAATAAGAAAAAAACAAAATATTTGCATGTCCTGCTGGCATTCATCCTTGCTGCCATAGTTTTATGCCCAGCTAGCGTATCAGCGGCATCCCAAAAAACCCCCGGCAAGGTATCCTTACAGAAGATTTCTTCTTCAGCATACAACAAAATCAATATCCAGTGGAAGAAGACATCCAATGCAACCCATTACAAGATTTACTACAAGCCGTATGGCGGTAAGAAGTGGACCAGTCTTGCGACAGTAAGCGGTAACACAACCAGCTACACCCATACCGCATCTAAGAGCAAACCGATTGTTGTTGGACAGAAATATACTTATACCGTTAAAGGGTATAACAGCAAGTATAAGACCAACGGTAAATATAACGCAAAGGGCCTGACAACCTACACAAAGCCGACCACGGTGCAGCTAAAGAAAGCGTCTTTAAACTCAGACAAGACTTCTGTTACCGTGACCTGGAATAAGATTGGAAGCGGAGACCGGTACGTAGTGTTCCGCAAGACCCCGGGTTCTAGCTGGACACGTCTTGCGACCCTGACAAACAAAAACATCACAAGCTATACCGATAAGAATCCGGTACTTGGCAAAACAAACACCTATACCGTCCGCAGCTATTATTCTAAGACCAAGGTATATGGAAACTACAATTCCAAGGGTGTATCTGTCAATGTCCCGAAACCGGTTGTGCCGGGACAGCCAAAGCTGAAAAAGGCTGCAGCTGAATCCTATAACCAGGTAAAACTGACCTGGGATAAGGCATCCAACGCTACCGCATATCGTATTTACTACAAAACAAACGGTGGCTCCTGGAAATCCGCTGGTGACGTAGATGCGAACACTACAAGCTTTATCCACAGTGGACTGAAGGAGAATACAAGATACACATACACAGTTAAGGCTTACAACAAAAACTCCAAGAAGTGGGGCAGTTACGACAAGAAAGGCCTGACCGTCACAACACCGAAGATTGCAACCCCGTCCCAGCCGAAGCTGAAATCTATTTCCGCACCGGCACACGACAAGGTAAAGATTACCTGGGGCAAGTCATCTAACGCGGAAGGGTACTGTATCTATTATAGAAAACTGGGAGGCCCCTGGGTAGAAGTTACCTATGTGGATGCTAACACTACCAGTTATGTATGCGATGGTCTGGATGCAGACACATCATATACATTTACCGTACGCGCATTTAATCACAACAAATGGAGTACCTATGACAAGCATGGCTTAACCGTCAGAACACCAAAACTGCCAAGCGGAGAGATTAAGGTATACCATGTTGAGTTAGACAGAGACGATATCAGCATAAAGGTAGGAAAAAGCTACACGTTAAAAGCAACAGTATATCCGGACAATGCGACTAACAAGAAGCTGAAATGGGAAAGCGCTGATACCAGCATTGCTACCGTTGACAGCAATGGAAGAGTTGTAGGAATTGGAGAGGGTATGACCATGGTGTATGCCGAAGCAACCGATGGTTCCGGACAGTCCGCATCTTGTGAGGTCTACGTATCTGCTGAACCTAGCCCGACACCGACACCGGATAAAAAGTATACCGTTACTTTTGATTCTCAGGGCGGAAGCCATGTAAGCTCCCAGACCGTAAAAGAAGGTACCACAATTTCCCTTCCGACACCGACCCGTGACGGATACAAGTTCCTTGGATGGTATACAGAGGCCGATGGTGGCAACAAGGTGACAAGTTTGACCGTGACCAAGAATGTCACACTGTATGCACATTGGGAGAAGGAGTCAAGTGAAACTGTTGAGGAAGTAACACTGGCTGGCGGAGACTCAAAGAGCATTGGGGTAACACTTTCTCAGTATCCAAATATCACCAACTTTGCGAACGTAACATTTGAATATCAGAATCCAAACAATGTGTTTGATATCTCAGGTACCAAAACGTCATCCAGATATGCTCGGGTAACAATTAAAGGATTACGAAAAGGAACCGCCTCAATTATTGCAAGATACGAAGGAAAAGTCATTAAACGTTTTAATGTAGCAATCACCTCTGACTGGACAGAGTATCTGGAATATGTTTCCTGGCGAAAGGGTGTGGAGGCCCAGATTTGGAACAACTCTATGAGCGTAACACAGAAACTGGATGCGGCAGAGCATTATATCAAAACTAATTTTGAGTATACGTACGACAATGGTTCCTCTGCAGTATATGCCTACAAATACAAAAAAGTTGATTGCGTAGGAGCATCTGAAATTTTTGGAGATATGGCTAAAGACTTAAAACTTCAGGTTGGCTACGTAAGAGCAAGTACCGGAGAAATTTATGACAATTTAAGTTCTGCAATTGGTGGTCACGTATATAATGCCGTTATGTTAAATGGGCAGTGGGTATTTTACGACGCCCAGCCACCACACTAAAATTTCATAATTTATGTCACAAAACAGAGCCCCTCGAAAGAGGGGCTCTTGCTTGTTAGTTAAGAATTTATTATGATTACAAAAGAATAATTATTATATTATATATTGAAAGTTTAATATTCAACGCTTTTTTGTTCCAATAATTTGAAATTACAACATCTATTACCATATTCGACAAATCCAACTTTTTCATCAAATTGACTTAAATAGTTTACATATTCTTTATCAACAATAAACCAATTCATATATTCTCCCTAGAAAAAAGTGGATGGATAATAAATCCACCCACTAACTTTTAACCGATTGTTTTACATGGACAATCTAACCGCTTTTAACCGGCAGTTTTACATGGACTACCTAACCGCTTTTATATTTCACTTATAGTATAGATTATAATATGCAAAAAGTCAATATTTTTTTACATTAAAAAACAGGGTTTGTAAATGTTAAGCAGCGCTTTTCAGCGCTGCTCTTAAATCATTATTTATTCCCTACGTTTTTTATGTCGCTTTTGTTTCTTCGATGTGTCGTACACAATCACTCCTACCACAATAGCAGCCATCGTACCCATTCCGATAAGGCCGTATTTCCAGAAGCCGGAGGCTCCAGTTGTCGGCATTACGAATTGGGCGGAGTTGGTTACTTCGTAAGTCAGGTCGTTAAAGAACCAGTTGTTTGAGTATCCCTCATCGAATGTACCTTTGCTGGTATCAACATTTCCCTGCTGTACTTCCTCTTCTGTCATTACCAGTGGCAATGTTACAAGGATTGGTTCCGGCAGTAGTGTGTGACCGGGTACGGTTTCGATTTCTGTAATACGGTATTCACCTTCATCCAGGTTCTCCCATTTGATGATACCTGAAAAATCTGTGGTTGCAGTGATGGACTCTCCTTCTTTCAACAAAGGAGTGTAAGAAGGATTCGGATTCGCATCTGCAGTTGGAGGATTCTTTGCTTTCAGGAATTCGAGCATGAATTTAACTCCTGCTAACGGTGACTGTCCATCGTCATCCTTCTTTTTGATGGTGATAGAGGATGGTTTTTTATCGTTATAGTGAGTTTTCATTTCAACTACTTTTCCTGATGTATCCCATAACATTATGGTATCGTCTATAATGCAGTCTGCCGGAGCTTTGATTTCCTGCATCGTTAGGGTGCAGTTCACGGGGATGACTATTTTTCCATTTGAATCTATATAGAATGTATCGCATTCATCTGCGTATTCATCTGGAACAAATAATTCATCAAAAATAACCTTACCTTCTTCATTCGACTCTAAATACCACGTCTTTTCCAGCTTATTCGCCGGGCATGCTTCCGGTGTGTCGTATTTTCCGTCATACATCTGAACCTTAAATACTACTCCTTCTATTGGATGTCCATTGCTACTGCGCTTTTGAACCGCAGCATCCGGCACATCCGTCCACTCCGGCGCATCCTCAAACGCAACCTCCTTTAGTTTCCCTGCATCCTCTGGCAGCGTAATCTTTAGCGGCTGCGGCTCTGCTATCTTGTGTCCTGCCGGGGCTTTTACCTCGCGGACCCAGTAGGTAGCATTGGACTTCACAGGGATGTAATACTCCGGAGTATTTCCGTCTTTGTCCGTTACTAACTTGGTAACAGGCTTCTTGCTGGCTTCATCCTTGTACATAGTCACCTGGCTTCCGCCGGTCTTATCTGTCCAAATCTCAAACTCAGCACCTTCCAGACTGTAGCCTTCCAGATTCATGACATCCTCTGGTGCGGATGATGTTTTCTTCACAGAAACCTTGATGTTTTTGATGGTATTGAAAATGGCTCCCCGGTTGACTCCCGGTTCCCCGTGGTCCACATCAGGTTCCTTTTCTCTCCATGACTGACCGCCTTTCTTCGCCCAGTTCACATCCCAGTGACCGTTTATCAGCTCATTATACTCCAATCTGCAGTAAGGAATGGAATAAACACCCTGGCTGTTTGCCAGTCCTCTGACTTTGAAGTAGAAGGTATTTTTGTTCATGACATATTGCGGCGGAGCCCACATTTCTTTGGTTCGTAAGAATCCCTGAGGCAGCGCCGGTTTGTCGTAATAATAAATCAGCGGGTCGCTCTTGTAGACCTTGCCGCTATCCGGATGTGTCCATGTCTTTAAAAGATGGGCTTCATCGTAGATGACCTTGCCTTGAGCGTCCGTCTTAAAGTACCAGGTGTAATGGGTCCCGGCTGTCTTAAATGCATCTTTGCTGTCTGTTGTTTCTTCCGGCTCACTGCTGTATTCGACCTGGAACACAGCGCCTTCTACAGGCGACGCATTATCTTTGTCTGTACCGCACAGCTTTCGGAATAACTCACCGTAATAACGCCACGGCTGGTTGTATACATAACTGTTGGTGTCATCATTGGTAAGGCTCGGGAAATCTTTCGGGTCTCCCACAAGCACATCTTTCAGCTTCGCCGGGGACTTGGTGTTTTCCGTAATCCGGATAGGATAAATGTCTGTATTTTCCATAGTACCGATGATACGGTAAGTTTCTTTTATCCAGTATCTTCCGGGGTCCAGTGTCACGGAAGCATATGCGCTTACGTAATCATTGTTGGCGTCTTCTTTGTCTACTTTTACGCGGACGGTAGCTTCCAGGTTTTTGCACTGCGCGTCGGTATAGATGCTAAATGAGGTAGAAAGGTCACCGACCCTGTCTGTAGACGCATGGAAGCCTTTGCCTGCCATACGCTTATAGATGCGGAACTCGATGCCTTTGGTCACCCTGTTTATGTAAGAAGAACCATAGAAGGACTGGTAGTTGCCCTGTCCGTCGGAGGGTTTGTCGAACCAGCAGCTCAGACGTACACGGAAGTCACTGCCGTTCTTTTGGACCTCGACGGTGATTTTGCACTTATATGTAGAGTTTGCGGGTAAGGCCAGGTAGTTGTGCCCGGACGCACATGCAAACGAGAAGTCCTTGATATCTGCCGGGTTGACGTTATATCCGGCAGTGCTTACCACATTGGCAATCTTGGATGCGGACTTAGATGCCTGCACCGTGCCGTAGTTTGAACCCGGGAACGTGGACTGCCATCCAAAGTTCGTGACGTTTGCCTTGCCGCTGACTAAGGTTCCATCTACTGTAGTCTTTTTCACAGTACTCCATCCGGCTGCAGTCTGCATATATTCCTCCGGGTCTTCCTTGGATTCTCCGGAAACTGCATCTTCGAATTCTTCAAAGTTTTCTTCGGATAAGACGGCTAACTGGCCTTCTGTGTACTCCTGGTCCTGCCAGCCGCCTCCCATAAAGGCTTTTGTGCTGACATATCCCGGACGCTCGATAGATAAGATGGTCGCGCCGTCCGGCAATGTTTCCGGCAGTGTGACTGTTAACAGCTTTGTGTTGTTGCCGTTATCGGAAACCTTGCAGATGCTGTCTGGGTCCAGAGCTTCGTTAGAGGAGATGACGCCGACTTCATAGTCCTCATCGATACAGGAGATGATAAAATCGGTCTTATCTTTCTCTAACCGGAACAGGTTTCCATATCCACCGTACAGGCCGTCTTCTTTTCGGGTCATAAACAGGGTGGATTCACGGCTTGTGATGTAAAACCCTGGCTCTAAGGAAGCCGGGTCTACCACATCCACCTGAACCTGTACGAACCATGTGTAATCAAAATACATGAAGTAAGACATTTCGTATGTAACGGTATATCTTCCCGGTTTGTTGATGTCAAACCCGCCATCATCGGTGATGTTGTTTACCTTGAAGGTATTTGGGTTATATGGTAACAGCAGTCCCTCCAGGGAAAAATCCTCATTTCCCAGCAGAGCGGTATATATACCGCCGTCTACCGTTTCTCCGGTATGCTCCGGCACTTTTCCGGTATATCCCTCGTTACGGTCTTGATTGACGAAAGGCGGCAGAAGTGACATTGCCTTGTCCGAGCATAGGGTTGTGGCCTCTCTGTCCTCTGTGAAAGTAAAAATCACACTCAGAGTAAAATGATAATCCGGTCTGCTTTTCAGCGTATAATCATATGCTGCCTCAAATGAATCTCCAGCTTTGTAGGATACATCCCCGATATCTGTGACGCATTCGGCAGTTACGGCATCCCCATAAGGATTGTAAGTTTTGAAATCGTACCAGACATCTTTTGTCCAGACCGTTTCTTCCATGACGGTAGTGCTGTTTGCGCCGGGATATCCTTCCACCTGTTCGTGTTCGGCATTCATATCCACATCCGGCTCGTTTATATCGATGTCCATATCGTCATCACCCACATCCGGTTCCGGGCTCGGCTCCGGAAGTGGCTCGCTTGGGACATAGTCGGTCCCATAGATAAGGCCGTTGTTTATCTCTACATTGTCAGCTCCGTTCTTGGCAAGATAGCCGCTGAACTTTGCAGCCGCTTCTGAGGTAGAATCCGCAACTACATTAAAGTCAACCGTCCTGCCATAGTTTGAGGTGTCTATCTTTTGGCCGTCTGCATCACATGCGCCGATAATCCAGGCATGGTCTACACTTCCCGGCATATAATCCTTGACGTCTGCATTGTCATTTCCGGCAGCGCCTACCACTTCGATTCCCAGGCTGACCGCCTTTTGAATCTCAGAATCGATGACGGTGTTGGCCAGGTTTGTTTTGGAGTACAGGGACAGGTTGATGACATCAACGTTCTGGTCCATTGCGTATTCCATACCTGCAACGATGGAAGACACGGTTCCCCTGCCGTCATCCCCCATAGCACGGATGGACAGGATTCTGGCATCCGGGTTTTGTGATGTAATCGCGCGTACCATCTGGTCTCCGTGTCCGTTTCCTGTAAGGACTTCGTCAATCAGGGAAATCCGGTCAACCACATTTGGCCCTTCCTGCACTCCGGTATCGATTAAGGCGATGACCTTATCAGCAAACTGGGCTGTAGCAGATTCTCCTTCCTCAGCCAATGCCCGGATAGGGTTGGTACCGCTTTCTGCCGGAAGCTCAGTAACGTTTTGCTCCGATGCAGCAGTCATGGTCATGTCCGGCTCAACCGCATCCGCATGCACCTGATAATAAGCGTATGCGTTCATGGCCTGTTCCGGGGACTGGTACTGCAGGAGGTAAAGGTTACCGTAGGTCCCGATAAGATGTTCCGGGTCCAGGATATCCTCCTGATTATCCGCCAGTACGACCAGTCTGGAAGAGCTGAAATCCGATACGTTCAGGCCTTCGATGCTGGCAGTGGATTCCAGGAAGTGTTCTGTCTCATTGGTTTCATCCGTTTCGGAATCTGGATTGACACCCGGTTCCGGGTCCGCCATTTCATCCGTGTTGCCATCCTCAGGAAGAGTGGGTCCTTCTTCCGGGATTTCTTCAGCCTCAGAATTTACCTCAACATCTTCAGCATCGGATTCCTCATTGGGATTGATGATGATGTCGTCGGATTCTTCCGGTTCTGATTCAGGTGCAGGTGTTCCTTCCGTCACCTCTTCGGATTCTTCTCCAGGAGCTGTTTCAGGTTCTTCTCCCGGGACGACCTCAGATTCTTCTGTTTCGTCCTCCGGGATGTCCTCAGGATTTTCGGTATCTGCCGGTTTTTCTTTGAACTCAAAGCTTACCGTTTTATCTCCATCCATGAACACGGGCAGAGAGAATGTCCCAGCGCTTTTTTCAAAGTCAGATTCAGGTTCCCCATCTTCTTCGACAGAAGTGATTTCAAAACCATCATCGGATTTTGCATCCAATGTCACAACGGTATCTGCTTCCGCTTCAAACACGTAAGAGTAATGGTTCTCTTCGGCATCTTCGCTGGATATCAGGACATCGTCTTTGTCATAGACATCGACGCAAAGCTTGTCGTCGTAGGAATCAAGTTTTACCGATTGTTCTGTCTCTTCGCCGTCATTGATGACCACGGTACCGCCTTTTGATTTCAGGTTCAGTATCAAAAGGTTTGTGTCTTTGTGTTCCGTGCCGATATCGGCGGCGTAGGAGATGACAGGAGTTGCCGCAGTAATCATTGCGATGATACCGGCAAGGATTCTGGTTTTTGTATATTTTATCTTCATGGCTTTGTCTCCTTTTTCTATATTCTGTTGTCTTGTTTTTGTTTCTTTTTTTCTATCCACTCATTTCAAGGACCACCTCCAAGTGCGAAACAATAATCTTTATCAGATAGTCTGTAGGGCCAAGGTAAATAAGGCTCTGCCTTGGCCATAGCTGCTTATTTTTGTCATCCTTTTTAATATGATAAATAAAATGATTTTTGGATTTCTTTTTGGGGGATGATTCGGAGGCGAATACAGGAATGAAGCTTGAACTCCCCCGCTCCGACGTCAGTCGGGTGGGGTAGTTCAAGCTCTATATCGTACTGTTCTCTCACTGAGTCCTGAAGGCAGGCAGTTTTAGGAAGACTTTTTTCATAAATAGATTGCTTTATAGATGCATGATTTGTATAATAAATATGTTAAAACAGTAAGATAAAATATCCTCTATTTAAACTTAAATAAAAATATTTAAGTTTAATAGAGGATATGTGGATATATGAAAAAGGAGATTTCAATGATGGAAGAAGCGTTAGTATATCAACCAGAGTACAATTTACTAAGAGATGCGTATCTAGGAAATAAGGAAATGCTACAAAGTAAACTAAATTATCTGGCTAATATAGCTCAAGAAGAACAGTGGGACTATCATGGAACAACGGATAAGCCGATTTTATATAATTATTTGTGTTACACTTATGATAGAATAAAAACGGAAAATAAAATTGAAGTAACAGATGATGGAAGTGCTATGTGCTTTAATACAGGGTTACTTACAGAACATGGAGCGGATATATATGCATATTTTGTAAAAAATGAAAATCAAAATAAAAAAAGTGGGCAAGATTGGTTCTTGTATGGATTTAAACAAAGAGCAAATGTGGAGATGAGGGCATTTAGGAAATATCCAGATATCGCAGATTATTTTACTACTCCGGCAGATTTTATATATGATAAATCTTTGGAACTGTCTATTAATTATGAACACATTATTGATGATAATTATGATAGATTTACGAGTATAGGATTAACCGATAAATACATGATAAACGGATTGCTTGAAAATGCTGTAAAGAGAATTATTGAAAAAGTAAAACGTAATTATCGAATTGCGCGTAAAACCGCGGCCAACCTTGATGCGCAGCACTCATGTTTGCGCATCAAGTTGTCCGTCGGATGTAAGCGCCGGTTTTATTTTTCTTATATCTGCCAGTCTTTTCATATTTCCGTTTGTGATATTCAGTACGTTGAGACTCCACATACTCCTTAATCTTTTCTAATGTCACTCCACCTGTAGTTGCGATAAAATAAGACGGACTCCACAAGGAAGTGTCGCCAAATAGGTATTGCTTTACATATTTGTCAAGTTCTTTGTCCATATGTACTTTCTTGGATGTCTGTGTCTTTAATACCCGAATGATGTCTGACGGTCTTTCCTGTGGCGGCATGGATATCAATAAATGTAAGTGGTCTGAATCGGATTCTGCAGATATTAATTCACCTCCGTGCTCTTTACATATATCGCAGCATAACTGTTTCATAAAAACACCAATTGCATCGGATATCACCGGTTTTCTGTACTTTGTAACAAACACAAGATGATACGTCATCAGGTACACGGAATGTGCCTTTTTCTTATATTTCACGATAAATCACCTCATAAATTAATTTTTAGTCAACTTGACTATGAAGACAGTATATGATACTATATATACATAGTCAAGCCCTATTTATATAAATTTAAGTCAATGTATTTCGCTTGAAAGGAGGCATGTGTTATGCGCACATGGAGAATGATAATCAAACCTAAGAAAAACGTTGCGTTATGTCATTATTTCCAGACAAATACCGCAGACGCCAAGTGTATGTATAATACTGCGAACTTTTATATACGGAATACAATGACCGGACTGAAAAAGTCCCCGGAAGAACGTACACATCTGGAAACAGAAGTCCTGCATAATGTGTTTACCGGCATCCAGAAAGCCAATGAGTATCTTGGACAGAAAAACATGACGAAGCAGTTTAAGCATTTGAAACTTGCGCAGGTCGGAGGGATGAACAGCGCTGTTATTGCATACTCTATCGTATGCCAGGAACCTTTCCACTATCCGACAGCAGAAACATGGTTTTTGTCATACCATACACTGGATGCGATATTTAAGTTTACGGATAATCCGGTATACAAACGGATGAATAGTCAGGTAAACCAGAACGTCATCCGTAAAGTAATTGCTGCATGGAAAGGGTATTTTGAGACATTAAAGAAATATAAAGAGAACCCGGCTGGATATACAGGGAAACCCAGGATGCCTGGATACAAAAAAGATAAAGAAGCCACGGTATGGTTTTCTTCACAGACAGCGAAACTGAAGGAAGAAAACGGTATTTGCTACCTTCAATTCGTAAACTTCAAGGAAAAACTCCGTATTGGAAAGTCATCCTTATTCGCAGGGTCAAAATATATTAAGACTGAAATTAAACCGATGTTCGGTCAATATTGCCTAATGGTTACATTTGACGACAGGATGCAGGAAATTCCTGTCCCAGAACACCCAAACAGGATTCTGGGGCTTGACCCCGGCGTCAATAATTTCCTTGGAGCCGCGAATAATTTTGGGGCTGTTCCGTTTGTGATAAAAGGCGGGGCCCTGAAATCAGTCAACCAGAGGTTTAATAAAAAACGTTCAGTGTTATTGTCCGCTCTTACGAAAGGGAATAACAGTACAGATTCCATAAAACACAGCAAGCAGCTTCATGTACTGAGCAGGAAACGGGAATCGTTCCTGCGTGACTACTTCTATAAATGTGCATGGTATATCTGTAGGTATGCAGCTGCTGCGGATGTAGATGTGATTGTGATGGGTCACAATGAAGGACAAAAGCAGGAAGTGAACCTTGGCGATGCCGGTAATCAGAATTTTGTTTCCATACCATATACGAAGTTTATCACAGCATTAAGAGCAGTTGCTGCGAAATGTGGGATTGCGGTAGTAGTCAGGGAAGAGAGTTATACGTCAAAAGCAAGCCTGATGGACATGGACGATATCCCGGTCTACAAACAGGATGAAAATACGAACTATCATTTTTCCGGAAAGAGAACCCATCGTGGGCTTTACAAATCGAAAGATGGGACCGTGATAAACGCAGACATCAACGGCGCAGCAAATATCCTGAGGAAAGAGTACGCATATGCGTTTGATGAGGTGAAAGATTTTACATACCTGTATAAAACAACGCTTGCGATTGGATACAAGGATTTGTATAGAAATGCAAAGACCATGACGTCGAGACCAAAGAAATACTGTTTTCATAAAACTGGTTTCGGAAGCGGGGTCCGCCACGAATACAGAAAATGGAATCGTCTGGAATACCGCGAAGTTTTTGGTGACATAGCATAACAGAAAAAAGGTAATCCCCGTAACAGGGGATAGAGGGATAGTGTTAGTCCTGCGAGGTGTAGTTAGCCTCGCGAAGAAGCCGCGGCCAACTTTAGTTGTCCGTCGGTGCATCACTAACTTTAGATACCTTACCGCATATAAAAGATATTTCTTTGAAATTATACAAAGAGTTTTGTGTAGATATTTTGTTCAAGAGAAGATTTCATTATTATTTTACAGATGGAACGGATATGATTGTGGAATTTTGGGAATGGGGTGTATATCATATGTATACTTGAGGTAAATAACATCAAGGTTAAAGCAGGAGTTAGCAAAATCAACTTAGATGTTCCAAACTTTAAGGAAATTAGGTTTAAATTGAATGGCAACTACTGTTTTAAAGATGTTAGAGAAATTCATATCGGGAAAAACACTACTGTAGTGAAAATTAAAAACAGCATGTTTCCGAATGTTAATTTAATAACATCTGAAACTAAGAAATACAAAGATGGAGCAGATATGCTTATAGAAGAAAAAGATAAGCTTCTTAACAGCTTCTATATAATCCAAAACTGCTGAATATAACATATAAAGGACATACCATAAGTCTTCCTCGTGTTTCGAGTGATGATATTTCAGATATAATTTTATCAAAATCTGATTTAGACAACAACTTGCAAAATGTTCAAAGTGAAATACTTTGTATTTATTCAACCTGTAATTCTGTTTTCCAAACAACAGATATCGCTTTAACAATATATAATAAAAGCAAAAATGAAAAAGCAAAACAGATATTAAAAGATAATGCTTTTGAATATGTTCAAGCTATCATCCAAGATTTGGATAAAAAACCGGAACTTCATTGCAAAGTCATTGATGTTTTAAAGACAGATATTATTAATCGCAATGATTTACAAAAAATAATGAAACTTTCAGAAGAAAAAAATCTTGTGACAATATCTGCATATGTATTAGATAAAATCAACAAAGACGCAGTGACAAAAACAGTGACAGAAACTGACAAATACAAATTATAAATCTCACTAACCCGCATTGATTAACACATACAGAAATGCGGGTGTTTTTATTTTCGCAATACAAAAAAGACCGCTAAATGCGGTCTTTTTGTCTTAACGAAAAAAATTTTGTAATCTGAGATTTTGCAATATAATATGACAAAACCAGGAAAATAATATTGTCGGCAAGGCTTTGTTCAATCGTGCCAGTAGCCAAGATTTCAATTAATTGCCAAATAAATGCAAAAAAAACGGTTTTGAGAATATAAACAGTGATACACTCTACGACTCCATATGTATAGTCTTTGTATGCTGTATTATATTTTTCGTTTGCGTCATTCAAGATTATCATTGCTGTTTCATAAGGTGTCTTTCCTGCAAACCTACTATCATCAGCGCTATATGCAAAGTCGACTCTAACTCTTCCTTGTATCCTTAAAATGATAGTGTTTTTTCCTTCTATACATACACAATTAACAGTATTTCCTTTGAAATATTTTCCTGTTGTACAAATTTCTCTCATTTCGTTAATGGTTCTTAAAAAAAATTCATTTTTCATAGAAGTTTTCCTTTCTTAGTTTTATTTGATGTATTTAATATGATGGATTTTTAAGTTAAAAAAATCAGGCATATTAAATAAAACAATATACAAAGAAAGGAAGAGTAAATATGACAAAAATGAATGGAATCGTATATTCAGATGATATGAGAACTATTGAAAAATGCGATATAGATTTAAGGTAAGTGCAAAATAATTCGACGGATTGTGTTACCCTAAAAATGAATCCATAA
>SAMEA3387478__coassemble_1990_pt1 | contig 25589 bp, 25 predicted proteins | sample SAMEA3387478__metabat2_high_PE_024 | metagenome-assembled genome bin SAMEA3387478 (sample SAMEA3387478) | Felis catus | biome: Faeces | place: United Kingdom | collected 2012 | reverse complement strand
TGGTGCTTTAGGAGAAGTCATTTATGTTTAAATTACATTTTGCGGAAACTCAAGGAAGGGTAAAACGGAAAGTAGTAAAACCTCCCTCCACCATAGCCCGGATCACAACCCCCACTGCAAAAGAGCTGAGAACATAAGACACGATCAGTGTGATCCCTGCATAATAGAATCCAAAAAAAGTGCAGCCAAGAGAAGCACTCCCACCCGCACTACAGTGATCTTTTTTTCTTTCATTGCGCCCCTCCTGTCCATATATATCCCATACCGCGCACAGTTTTTATATAAGTATGAGCTTCATCCTCAAATTTTCCCCGAAGACGGTTCATGGTCACAGTCAGAGTATGATCGTCAATGAAATTTCCTCCTGCATCCCAGAGCTGTTCCAGGAGGTTTTTTCGTGGCAGAATGTTCCCCGCGTTTTCTGTCAGAACCTTCAAAAGCTTATATTCATTTGGTGTAACAGGCAGCCGTTCCTTTCCCCTGACTGCAGTCAGCGTCTTAAAGTCAAGAAGAATGTTCATATTAAAAGGCTTTGTCACATAATCCTCTGCCCCCAGATCAAATCCGTTCAGCACATCTTCCTCCAGATCATTTGCTGTCAGAAAGATCACCGGAAGCTGCTGTTTCTTATTTTTGATCTCCCTGCACAGTTCAAATCCATTTCCGTCCGGCAGATTTACATCAAGAAGCACAAGAGCAAATTCTTCATTTTCCAAAAGCTGGACTGCCTTTCTGACTGTATATGCCGCTACAGTCAGATAGCCGCCGGCATCCAGCTCAAAGCACAGGCCTGCGCTTAATGCAAGGTCATCCTCCACTACAAGTATTTTCATTTTTCTGTCCATTCCTTTTTCTTTTTAATATCTGTTTATCAAATTTTATGTCCGTCCGTTATTTACATCAAACCGGAAACAAAGCCTTACCCGGCAGATATAAATCCTTCCAGATCCAGCTTATTTTTGTCAGACAAACAAAAGCACTCTCACAAGTCCCAGTATCAGAAGATGTACCGGATAAAACCAGTAAAAAAACCACTTGGAAAAATTCCTGTGTGTTTCTGCCCTTTTACCGTTATAAAACCGCAGGATACAGATACCTGCCGTAGCCGGTCCTGCCATACTCAGAATCGTACAGAGTATATTTATGTCCATAGAAAATCTTCCAAAGCCGCCCAGGAAATTGAATGCCCCGAATACCAGAGTTCCTGTCAGGAATGCCCTTTTAAGCTTTCTGTGATCCCTGCCTGCATTCACAAAAAGAATGGTAAACGCAGGCGCAAGAACTGCCCAGTCACAGAACAGAGACAGAAGAATCAGCCCTGCCAGAGCAAGATTTCTGCTTAGAGGATTGATGATCTCTCTCATGGCTTTTATGATCAGAAAACATAAAAACAGCGTAAACAGCATATCCATTCCCGCAAAGCCTATGATTCCTTCCCCTGTCATGGCCAGACAATAGGGAAGCTCCGAGATCACAGCAAACAAAAGCAGCCTCTGTCCATATTTTTTCGGAGATCTGGTATAAGTCATTCCTTCCACCAGGAAATAACACATTACAGGAGCGGTAAAATACCCCACGGCTGTTAATATCTCAGCCAATACAGTCCCTGGTTCCAGAAAAATAAAGGACACATGGTTCAAAAGCATGGTGATCATGGCAATATATTTAATTGTGTCCCGGTTCATTCCTCTTTTTTCTGTAAGATTTCTGCTGTCCGTCATTCAGTTTCCCCCAGAAACAGCTCATTTTCTTTTCTTGTTTCAAACAGCTTTGCCATTTTCTTTTCTGCTGCAAAAAGAACCACTTTATTCAGGCTGCGTGCATGTTTCGGACAGACCGCAATACATCGCATACAGGAGATACATTTCTCTTCATCCACCTTCTTTACATTATTCAGGTCAATAGCGCCCACCGGACAGAGCGCCGCGCACCGTCCGCAGGAATTGCATGCTTTTCCCGGCTTCGGAATAAAAGGAATCGTCCCCAGCTCTTTGTAAGGATGATTTCCCGGAACACTGAGCTCTCCTGTTTTTTCCTGATGTTCCAGATATTCTCTGACCCTTTTTCCAAACTCCCGGAGTTCTTTCTGATCTGTTTCATCCGGTCTTCCCGCTGCAAATTTATGCATAATGGAATGTTCTGCAATGGCTGCCACTGCCGCTGCCGGGACAAATCCTGCCTTATCAGCCACATCTTTTAATTCAATCAGCGTGTCCTCATACGCCCTGTTTCCGTAAACGCATACCAGAACCGCCCGGGCCTGATTTCCTTTCATCATTCCAAGCCTTTTTGCAGCCTCCTGAGGAACTCTTCCCCCAAAAGAAGGAACTGCAATAAAACAGATATCCCCGCTTTTAAATACATGTCTGCTGTAATCTTCCTTTTCCGGCAAAAGACTTATCCTTCTTTTTTCGCCGTCCATTGCTTCCGTCAGAAGTTCTGTTACTTTATCGGTTCCCCCTGTGGGGCTGAATGTGATCTCATACACTGCCATCATGGTGTCCTCCTTATTTTTTGTCGAATATTATTATACTGCAAACAAATTCCCCGTTCAATCGGAATCCTGTTGAATTTGACTGTTCACTTTGTATTTTTGTATTTTTAAAAGAACCCGAAAGAAGTTTTGAAATTGCTCTTGACAGAAACTGTCAAACAGTGCTACTTTTTACAGGGAAACGAAAAACAAAAATCTAATGATGAGGTGTGAACACATGCAGAATTTAAAACCGATCAAAGAAGGTAAGGTACGCGAGATCTACGATAACGGCGACAGCCTGATCATGGTTGCAACTGACCGCATCAGCTGCTTTGACGTAATTCTGAACAACGAGGTTACCAAAAAAGGCACTGTCCTTACACAGATGTCTAAATTCTGGTTTGATATGACAGAAGATATTCTGCCAAACCACATGATTTCTGTAGATGTAAAAGATATGCCGGAATTTTTCCAGAATGAAAAATATGACGGAAAATCCATGATGTGCAAAAAGCTGAACATGCTTCCTATCGAATGTATTGTCCGCGGCTACATTACCGGCAGCGGCTGGGCAAGCTATCAGGAAAACGGCACAGTCTGCGGCATTAAACTGCCGGAGGGCCTGAAAGAATCTGACAAGCTTCCTGAACCAATCTACACACCATCCACAAAAGCTGAGATCGGAGATCATGACGAAAACATCTCCTTTGAACAGAGCGTTGATCATCTGGAAAAATACTTCCCCGGAAAAGGCCGCGAGCTTGCTGAAAAGCTTCGTGACAACACCATTGCTCTGTACAAAAAATGCGCAGAATACGCACTCAGCAAAGGAATCATCATTGCAGATACAAAATTTGAATTTGGTCTTGACGAAAACGGAAACATGGTGATCGGTGATGAAATGCTTACACCGGACAGCTCCCGTTTCTGGCCTGCTGACGGATATGAACCGGGACACGGTCAGCCTTCCTTTGACAAGCAGTTTGCCCGCGACTGGCTGAAAGAAAATGACGGCCATGACTGGACTCTTCCTCAGGAGATCGTTGACAAGACTATCGACAAATATCTTCAGGCATATGAAATGCTTACAGGCGAAAAACTGAAATAAATCTTCTGACGAAAAAACACTGTGCAGCAGCTCTTTTACTGAGTGTCTGTACAGTGTTTTTCTTATGCAGGCTTCTCCTGGATCTGTGAAACCTGCTGCATTTTATTTTGTTCTTTTTCCAAGCTCCCAGAAAGCTACCGCGCTGGCAGCTGCCACATTCAGAGAATCCACCTGATGAGCCATGGGAATACGTACTGTATAATCGCAGCCGGCAATAGTACCGGCAGCCAGACCCTCTCCCTCTGTGCCAAGGATCACTGCCAGCTTTTTTTCTGCCTGCAGTTCCGGAGAATCAATACTGACCGAATCCTCGCAAAGAGCCATGGAAACTGTTTTAAATCCCATATCGGCTAAACAGCCCATCCCCTTTTCCGGCCAGTCCTTTTTTCCAAATCTGGTCCAGGGAATCTGAAACACAGTTCCCATACTGACTCTGGCAGCTCTCCGGTACAGGGGATCGCTGCATCCTGCAGTAAGAAGAACCGCATCCATATTCAGGGCTGCCGCTGACCGGAAGATTGCTCCCACATTTGTGGGATTTACCACATCTTCAAGAATGACAATGCGCTGTGCGTCTGCGCAGATGGTTTCCGGAGACAGGAGCTCTTTTCTTTTCATGGCGCACAGCATTCCTCTGGTAAGGGCAAAGCCGGTCAGCTGTGTCAGAATCTCCTGTGCGGCTGTATAAACCGGAATGTCCGGAAATTTTTCTGTAAGCTCTCCCGCCGGACCTTTTAACTCCTTTTTTTCTGCCAGAAAAGAAACCGGACAGTATCCTGCCTGAATGGCTCTCTCGATCACTCTCGGGCTTTCCGCAATAAAAAATCCGGGCTTTGGCTCACAGGCTCTTAAAAGCTGTACCTCCGAAAGCCTTGCATAAACATCCAGCTCCGGGCTCTGAAAATCTTTGATCTCTATTATCCTGTTCATAACTATTCCTCTGTATTATTTTTTTGTGACCGGGCTTTTTTTACCTTCAGAGTTCTCAGATAAGCCTTTTGTTCCGGCGTGATCCGGTAACTTTCGCAGGATTTCTGAATGGTCTTGTTGTGAGTCCAGTCATCCAGCCTTTTCGCCTCTATATAGGGCAGCGCTTTTTCATACTGCTTTGCAAGAGCTGTGGCAAAATACCAGGCGATCATCATATTCACATAGTACTCCTGAGAGCGGATACCTGCAGCAAGCTCCAGGTACTCTTCCCTGAAATCTTCATCCAAAAAGTGCTGCATCAGCATCCCGATTCCATAGCGGACCGTATAGGTTTCATCCGATGAAATCCAGCGCCGCACCGATACCAGAAGCTGCTCTTTATGCTTTTTAAATATCTTAGGAGACATCATATCACAGGTAGCCCAGTTATTTATATATGGAAGAAATTTTTCAACTTCCTCCACGCACCTTTCAAAATCCTTTATCTGCTGGATCAGAAAAGCATGAACATTATTTTCCTCAAAATACTTATGAGGCAGGTCGTTAAAAAAGCTGCTGATGTCCTCTTCCTTTGCCAGTGTTCTGGCATATTTTCGCAGAACCGGAACCCGGATCCCGATCACAGTTTCCTTATCCACAGTGGGCATCAGCTTTGCGTGGAAATCCCGGTAAGGAAGGTCCTGCATTTCCAGAAGCTCTTTTCTTATCTTTTCTGTCAGATGTTTATCCATAATCTTCCTCTTTCTGTACTTTTCTGAAGCTGAAGCGTGATTTTCCTGCTGCGTCTGCTCATGTTCCGAAAAATGGCATAATTCAGAACTCTTAAATATCCGGTTATGGATTTTCGCTGGATTCATCCTGCGTTTTCTGTCCCGGAGCATGAAATGTTTTTATCATACCATGGATATAAGACTCAATGTTCGCATTACTCAGTCTCGTTCAATATCCAGGCTTATCCTCTCTCTGGATTCATCCTGCGTTTTCATCCCGGATTCATTAAGTGTTTCTATTATACCATGTTCTTTGTCCTGCTCAAAGTATTTTGCATCAGAAAAGGCAGATATAAAAGCAGGAACAGTCTCGTCCCACTCCTATATCTGCCGTCACAGAGATGTATCAGTCTCTCTTATGTTTCTGGGCTTTAAAAAAGCTCTTTGTTTCCTTTACCACTACGCCGCTTAACGCAAACATGGCGATCATATTCGGGATTGCCATCAGACCATTGAAGATATCCGCAATGGTCCATACCGCGCTTACCGTCATATAAGGACCGATAAATACTGCAAAAATATAAAGCCAGCGATATGCAAGGATTGTTTTTCTGTTTCCCTTTGTAAGATATTCCAGGCATCGTTCACTGTAATAATCCCATCCCAGAATCGTAGTAAACGCAAAGAATACCAGACACACCATCAGTACAAAGGAAGCCACCTGCGGGTGAATGGGAAGTCCATGCTGAAATGCATAGGTAGTTACCTGTACGCCTTCCAGACCTTCTACCTGCCAGGCGCCTGTCAGCACAATGGAAAGTCCTGTCATTGTGCAGATCACAATGGTATCAATAAAAGTACCTGTCATACTTACAAGTCCCTGACGCACCGGCTCTTTTGTCTGCGCTGCCGCTGCCGCGATAGGAGCGCTTCCAAGTCCCGCCTCATTGGAAAAAATACCTCTGGCAACACCCTTCTGCATTGCCACGATCATACTTCCAACAACGCCTCCTGTTACCGCTGCCGGATTAAAAGCGCCGTTTACCACTGTTACAACTGCTGCCGGAACTTCTCTGATATGAAATAAAATCAATGCGATACTGAATCCAAAATAAATAACTGCCATAAAGGGTACAATAATCTGGCTGACTGTAGCAATTCTCTGAAGTCCGCCGATCAGAATCGCAGCCACACAAAATGCCAGGATCAGTGAAGAAATCACAACTGCCCAGGAGTACTCGCCCAGAAACGGAATGGTGACGCAGTTTGCTTTCTCCGGATCAAAAAAGTTCTGGATCGCGCTGGAAATACCATTTACCTGACTGAAGGTTCCGATTCCGAAAAGGCCTACACATACACCGAAAAATGCAAACATCTTTCCAAGCCATTTCCATTTGGCACCCATTCCCCGTTCAATATAGTAAAAAGGACCGCCAAGGCTGTGACCGTCTGCCGCCACAACCCGGTATTTCACTGCCAGAAGTCCTTCTGCGTATTTGGTTGCCATTCCAAAAAAAGCAGCCAGGATCATCCAGAAAAGGGCTCCCGGGCCTCCCGTGCACACTGCAGTTGCCACTCCTACGATATTCCCTGTTCCAATGGTAGCGCTCAGCGCAGTACAGAGAGCTGCAAAGCTGGATATTTCACCACTTCCGCCCTCTTCATTTTTGAACATCCATTTTAATGCCAGAGGCAGGCGCCGGATCTGAAGAAGGCCCAGACGGACAGTAAGAAGTACGCCGCCAGACATGATCAGGATCATCAGAGGTACGCCCCAGACAAAATCATCTACAGCTACAAGTATTTGATTCATCATACTCCACATGGTAAAAAATGCTCCTTCTGTATAAAATTTTACAGCCTTGGGATTAAAATTAAGATCATTTCTGAAAAGAGATAAAAAGACATATAGAAAAATGTTCTGCTTTAAGATAGCATACTCTGTCCTTTTGCCTGAGAGATTCAAGACGTCTTCTGCGTCATTTGCACCTTCGGCCTCTGTTTTAGAAACAGATGTCTCCAGAGAAACGATCCATCTGCAGTTTCTGCCCGAAATACGGGTACCTGAGAGTTTTACTCCTTCGGCGGGCCAAAAGCCTCTTTCCTGCAGACTTCATCTCGTTATTGCTGTTGCTGCGCTATAGTATAACGTTAATCTTTTGATTCGTCAATAGTTTTTTTATTTTATATTCCTTCGCAATGTGATTTCCGCTTAACATTCTGCTGCTGTATTCTCACTCTGAACCTTTTCTTTTTTTCTGTCAAAGCTGGCAAAGAATCCTGCGATCAGAGTTCCTGAAATCGAATGCCATACACAGGATACGGCACAGATCACAGCTGACTGCGGAGCGCTTGCAAACTGCGCTGTTGTAGTAGCAAGATTGGTAGCAAGACCTGCATTCTGCATTCCCACTTCAATAGAAATCGTTCTCTTTTTGGCGGTATTCATTCCGGTAAGCTTACCTGCTCCATATCCCAGAAGATATCCCAGACCATTGTGAAGAAGAACTGCCACAAAGATCACCACACCGGAGGTAAAGAAGTTGGAGCCCTGAGAAGAAATAACTCCGCCTACCACGCAGGCAAGTCCCAGAACGGCAACGCCGGGCATTACCTTCTGAATCTCCTGAAAAGCTTTTTTCTTTCCAAGGAAACGATTTAACAGAAATCCCAGTCCCACCGGAAGAATCACAGTCTCAATAATGGAAACAAACATGGGAAGACCTTCTACGTTGATCTTTGTTCCGCTTGCAAGGAAAGAAACAAGAAGCGGAGTCATAATCGGGGATAACAGTGTGGATACTGTTGTCATTCCTACAGAAAATGCCACATCTCCTCCGCAGAGATAAGACATAATGTTGGAGGAAACACCACCCGGGCAGCAGCCTACCAGAATCAGCCCCAGAGCGATGGCATCCGGAAGCTGCAGTACTCTGCTGATCCCAAAAGCAAGAAACGGCATGATCAGATACTGCGCTGCCGCACCGATACAGATATCAAGAGGACGCTGCGCCAGGATCTTAAAATCCTCTGCTGTCAGTGTCAGACCCATGCTGAACATGATAATACCGATAATCATAGACTGACTGGTAAACTTATTTCCAACCATATCTGTAAACAGCTGATAATTGACCCAGCCCATCAGCTGCGGAACCAGAAAAGTAACTACTGCGATTGCAATCACTACCGCAGAAGTATAATCTGATAAAAATTTGCCTGCTTTTTGTAACGTTTTCATAATGCTTCCTCCATTCTTTGCGCAAGCACCAAAAAATCCCCTCCGGCTACTGCCGGAAGGGACGAATAGAATCCGCGGTACCACCCTGTTTCTGCATTGACTGCAGCTCTCACGTACTTTCATACGTTTTCCCTGTAACGGGGGATTCCGGCATGACTTACTGTTGTTTCAGTCAGCTCCTTCGAGATGATATCCATCCTCCCTGGTATATCTGCTTTCACCGGACGCAGACTCTCTGAAATACCATTGCGGAACACAGACTTGTTCTCTTCATTGGATTTTGGTGCTTTATCACATTAATTTGTTGTTATGATAGATATTATAATCCTATTTTTTCAAAAGTCAAGAACTTTTTATTATTATTTCTGTGGAAAGATTCCCTTAAAGAGTGCGTATTACTTCTACAACGTTCTGTTTTTTTAATGTACTCAGTGAAACCTTCACCGTTCCCCAGATCACACCAAAAGACACTGCAACAGTGATCAGCACCGCCCCCCAGGGCATATGGAATCTGATGGGAAAAACCATTTTTACGCAGTATCCTATAACCATGACGATCAGCATTCCCACAGGAAGTCCTATGGCCAGCGCCTTTCCTGAACAGAGAATACTTTCTGTATTTAACATCTTTTCCAGAGATTCCGAAGTCATTCCCACGCTCTGCAGTACAGCCAGCTCCCTTGCCCTTGTTTTGATCTGAAAACTGACTGCGCTGATCACATTCAAAATCCCAATCAGTCCCAGCAGGAATACAAACGCATAGATAAAAAAGGATGCCAGTACAATGGCAATGTTCATAAATTTTGAATAGTCCTCAGCTCCATATACCCGGCTGACATATCCCGCTTCCCCGTAGTCCATGCCATTCTGCGGAAAATAAGTTTCCAGAACCTGTCTGGCGTACTCCATATATCCGTTTTCATCCTCAGGCGTTGTCATCCAGGTATATCCTCTTACCTCCCCGCTGGGAACAACAATACGAACCGGATTTGTATTAGGGTAAAGAAGCTGTTTGGGAATCTCCTTCAAACTTAAAACAGCATCAATTTTTATGTCCTGACTGCTTCCGTCTGCTTTTTCCAGCTTCAGAGAAGTAATGGATGCCGGAAACGGCTCAATATGTTTTTCTGTTCCGCAGTCATTATACTTATAATCATTCAGCAGCAAAATTCCGCCATACTCCACACCGGCCTGTTTACACAGTTTTCTGTAATGTTTTTCATCCAGTATGATCCTCTCCACATCCAGAAGCATCTCTCCGTGTTCTTCTGTAATTTCTTCTTCCAGCGCCTTCTGCATTTCCGAAGTGAGATCCTCAGCACTTAAAGGCGCATCATAGGTTGCGTAATCCACTCCGCTTCCATATACTTCTGTCCCTTCATACTCGGAAAGCCTGGCTGAAATTTCTTCCGCAAGCTCTGAGCTGATCAGCTGTGCATGTTCTTCCCTCCGTCCGGTTTTCGGATTGGTGGTATATTTACGGTTTGCTGTATAATCGGCAATCACTGAATATCCGTAATCAAAAGTCATATATTCCCGGATCCCGTCTGCAATCTCCTTCAGACCGCTCATGGAAACAAATAAAATCATACTGACAGCCAGGGCCATAACCGCAGACTTCATCTGTTTTCGATCGGATGCCACATTTTTATGTGCAAGCTGATATTCAATCCTTGTTTTTCCGTTAATCTGTATTTTTGTATGAACATTCATTTTATCTTTTGTTTCCCCGCCGTTTCTGAGACAGTCAAGAGCAGAGATTTTCATGGCCCTTTTTGCCGGAAGCATAGCCGCAAAAAACACCGTAACACCTGAGATCAGAACAGATACCAGAAGAGCTGCCGGAGAAAAAACAAAGGACAGGCTGAAATTTACCTGCTTGATCATTATTCTTACCAGAGTGTTCATCTCTTCCATAAACTGATTTGAAATTCCAACTCCCACAAAGCTTAAAAGATATCCCAGCACAACTCCCAGAGGAATTGCCACAGTACACAAGATCAGACATTCATACATGATGGTTTTATATATCTGCTCCTTTGTTGCCCCCACACATTTCAGGGTGCCAAACTGAGCCACCCGTTCATTGGCGCTCATTCGGAAAACATTGGAGATCACAATCACAGACATTGCAATGATCAAAGCGCCCAGAATCGCCGCCGGAATCAGCAGAAGCAGGGTATAGGCTCCTTCAAACTCTCCATAATCCTCCCCCAGAAATCCCCGGACCATAGTATTTCCGCTTACTGCAAAATTGATCACTGCAGTAAGAAGAGCTGTGGATAGGCTGATTGCGGCAATGGTGATCACAGTTCTGGATTTTTTCCTTTTAATCTGGCTGTAGGCCAGTGCACACAAAATATTCATCCCCGGATCACCTCATCTCTAATGATCCTTCCGTCACTGATCGTAAGGATCCGGTCTGCCTGCAGCGCAATATTTTCATCGTGAGTGATCAGGATCAGCGTCTGACCGGCTTTTCGGTTGGCAGCCATAAGAAGCTCTATCACTTCCCTTCCGGATCTGCTGTCAAGATTTCCTGTAGGCTCATCCGCAAGAATAAAAGCCGGATCATTAATAAGCGCTCTTCCAACCGATACCCTCTGCTGCTGACCTCCGGAAAGCTGTCCCGGAAGATGCTTTCTCCTGTGGGATAATCCTGTCATTTCCACGATCCGATCCAGCTTCCCTGCATCCGGCTTTCTCTGATCCAGAAGACAGGGCAGCATGATGTTCTCATCTACTGTCAGATTGGGGATAAGATTATAGAACTGATATACAATGCCAATATTTCTGCGCCTGAAAATAGCCATTTCGCTTTCATTCATGTCAAAAATCTTTTTTCCGTCAATCACAACGCTGCCGGAGGTAGGACGGTCAATTCCTCCGATCAGATTCATAAGAGTGGATTTTCCCGATCCTGACGCTCCAACAATGGCAATAAATTCACCTTTTTTAACCTGAAAGCTCACATGGTCAAGAGCAGTCACCTGATTTTCTCCGCTGCCGTAAATTTTAGTCAGCTCTTTTACTTCCAAAACTTCCATATATTACCTCTTTTCTCATTTTTTCGGCCATAGCTTGTCCCGGCCTCTTTCATATTCATGATAAATAAGAAAAGTGACTCTTCCGTGACTATTTATAAAATTTCATGATAAATGTGGTGCCTGTTTTTTCTAAACCGGAATGTACTTCAATTTCTCCGTTCTGAGCCCGCATAATGGAAAGAGCCAGAGGCAGCCCGATTCCATATCCGTTTTCTTTCCGCGTCCCCTCAAATCTCCGGAACAGTCCTGCAATCTGATCTTTTTTCAGCCCTTTTCCATGATCTGTAACAGATATCCAGCTATAAATGGGATTCTCTCCGGAATCTATCAGAATTTCACTGTTTTCCTCAGAACACTCTGAAGCATTTTTTAAAAGATTGATAAGAGCCTCTGTCGTCCATTTTCTGTCACAGACAAGCTGTATATCTTCTTTTAATCTCACAGTCTGATTTCGGATATCCAGCATGATCTCCACAGATTCCAGCGCATGATCCAGAAGCTCTCCTGTCTGCACCTTATCCTTATGGAAATTCACGTTCCTGGAATCAATTTTTGCCATTTTCAAAAGCGCCGTTACCAGCCACTCCATATGCCGTACTTCCTTTTTGATGCAAAAAAGAAATTCTTTCTGCCTGTCCTCCGGGGCATCCTCCATAAGCTCAGTCATAAGAAGAATGGAAGAAACCGGTGTTTTCAGCTGGTGGGAAATATCAGATAAATATCCTGACAGATGTTCTTTTTCTTCTATCGCGGCGCTTTTCTGCTCTCGCTCCAGATTCAGCAATGTATAAATATCATTTTTAAAAATACTCCAGGGGCCTTCCTTTTCATCCCTTGGGTCAAAGCTTTCTCCCTCAAGGGCTTTCTGGATCCCCTCTGAAAGCTCCAGAATTTCTTTTTTACTGATCCACACGATACCCGATCCCCCTGACTGTTGAAATCTGAACAGCATCTCCCAGCTTTTTCCGCAAACGCTTCACATATACAGTCAGGGTGTTATCTTCCACAAAATCACCACTGATATCCCAGATCCGTTCCAGAAGCTGCTCCCTTGTAAGAAGAATCGAGGGATTTTCCGCAAAAATAAGCAGCAGCCGATATTCCAGCGCTGTCAGTAAAATCTGCTGATCTTTTACAAATACTTTTCCTGCATTTGCATCAATCACAGCATCCCCGAGCCTTATAACCTGCTGTTCCTCTGTTTTTATATTCAGTATCCTTCTGATCCGGACCATCAGCTCCCTCATTCGAAAAGGCTTCGTAACGTAATCAGCAGCGCCGTTTTCCAGAGTATGGACAATTTCATCCTCATCATCTACCACAGTCAGATAGATCACCTGGGTCTGTTCTGCCTGAAGCTTTTGTCCGATTTCCTTGCCCACCCCGTCCGGAAGCTGCATGTCCAGAACAGCAAGGTCAAAATGAACTGCTTCTGATACTTCAAAGGCTTCCGCAACGCTCCTGCACTGCGTCACAAAATAACCCTCTTTTTCCAAAGCATAGCTCAGCCCTGCCGCAATGGAAGGATCATCCTCCACTATCAGTATTCTGTACATCATAATTCTGCCACCTCTGTTATCTTAATGGTTTTCCAATATGCGTCTTTCTGAAAATACTTTCTGATTTCCTCTTCATCCTGATCAGGAACAGCTTTCCAAAATTTATATATATTCATTATTATCCCCTTTTCATCTTTGCAGCTATCAACATATAAATTTAATTGTACCAAGCCGCCGACGCCACGGCTAGCCCTAATTACGTGAAACCGCCACTTTTTTCATAAATAACATCAACTCTTGAATATATCTTTTTTTATCCCTTCTAATTGTCACTGAACCTTTTTTGTGCTATGATAATTCCAGATTGTTTCTTCATCTGTTCACAGCGGTGCAATACTGTCCTGCGAACAGAATTTACATCTCAGAAAGGACTGAAAAACATGAGCGATTACAGACTTGAAACCAAATGCCTCCATGCAGGCTACACTCCTTCCAAGGGAGAACCATGTGCGCTTCCGATTTATCAGAGCACCACTTTTAAATACGATACTACAGATGAAATGGGCCAGCTTTTTGACCTGAAAGCCGAGGGCTATTTCTATACCCGCCTTCAGAATCCTACCAACGATGCTGTTGCTGCGAAAATCGCAGAACTGGAAGGCGGTGTTGCGGCGCTTCTCACTTCTTCCGGACAGGCTGCAAACTTTTATGCGGTTTTTAATATCTGCGAGGCCGGAGATCACGTGGTAGCTGCCTCCACCATCTACGGCGGAACCTTTAATCTTCTTGCTGTTACCTTCAAAAAACTGGGCATTGACTGTACCTTTGTGGACACAGACGCATCTGCGGAGGAAATTGCGGCTGCTTTCCGTCCTAACACCAAGGCTCTTTTTGCGGAAACCATTGCCAACCCGGCCCTTGTAGTTCTGGATATCGAAAAATTTGCCAGTGTTGCTCACCAGCACGGAGTTCCCCTTATTGTTGACAATACCTTTGCCACCCCCATCAACTGCCGTCCCTTTGAATGGGGCGCTGATATCATCACCCACTCCACCACAAAATATATGGATGGTCACGGACTTCAGGTAGGAGGTGCGATCATTGACAGCGGAAACTTTGACTGGGAAGCCTACGGTGACAAATACCACGGTCTTACCCAGCCGGACGAGTCTTATCACGGAGTTGTGTACACAAAGCAGTTTGGAAAAAAAGCCTATATCACCAAAGCAACCTCTCAGCTTATGAGAGATCTTGGTTCCATCCCTTCTCCTAGTAACTGCTTCCTTCTGAATATCGGACTGGAAACACTTCCTCTCCGTATGGAGCGCCACTGCAGCAATGCACAGAAAACAGCAGAATTCCTTGCGTCACATGAAAAGGTTTCCAAGGTTATTTATCCCGGACTTCCGGGAGACAAATACCATGCCCTTGCAGAAAAATATCTGCCAAACGGCTCCTGCGGTGTGATCTCCTTCGAGCTGGAAGGCGGACGCGAGGCAGCAGTCCGTTTCATGGACAGCCTGGAACTTGCCAATATCTGTACTCATGTTGCTGCCTCCAAGACTATGGTTCTTCATCCTGCAAGCCACACTCACCGTCAGATGAATGATGAACAGCTGCGGGAGGCCGGTGTTTCTCCGGGAATGATCCGACTGTCTGTGGGAATTGAACATATTGATGATATTCTTGCTGATCTTGAAAAAGCTCTGAAAAACGCCTGAATAGTCATATAATACTTTTCCAAAATACATAAAAAGAGACTGATAAGCAATGTTTCCATCATAAGAACACTGTTTATCAGTCTTTTTGTTTCCGAAAAAGAGCTTCAGAATCTCTGCTCAGCTCAGATTATTTTTTTACAGATTTCCTTCCACTCCTACGAGAACGCCTCCGCTCTCTGCATAATAGCTGCAAAGTCCTCTGGCTTCATATACAAGGATCTCTGCCTGAGGAAAGCGCTCCAGAATCAAATCTCTGATCTTTTCTGCAAGGGAAAGATTATCTACATGGCTGATCCGGATCCTGCCCTTCTGAAATCCTGTTTTTGTGATCTCATTGAGAAATTCTTCCACTACCTTTTTTCTTCCTCTGCATTTTGCAGAAGGCTCCAGGATTCCCTCCTGGCTGGGCTGTTCCAAAAACACTGATTCCCAGTACCCCTGCGGCTGCGGCAACCACTTTGCTCACTCTTCCATTCTGCGCAAGATTGTGCAAGGATTTCAGTGCAAAAAACAGTCTGGTTCTTTTCATATATTCGCATCCCAGCCGTACTACTTCTTCAAAGTTTTTTCCTTCTCTGTCCAGCTCTGTCAGCTTTTCCATAAGAAGTCTCAACTCCGGTCCTGCGCTCAGTGTATCAAAAACATGGATCCTGGCTTCCGGATGTGACTGCTGATACATCTCCTTTGCCACCAGCGCTGAATTATAAGTTCCGGAAAGAGTACTTGTCATTGTTCCCACATAAATAACATCAGCCCCTTCAAAAGCATTCAGCCAGCTTTCCACCCCGGGACAGGCCGTGCATGATTTTCCCTTATAGCCTGCCAGATCCTCCGTCATGCCCTTTACATCTAAATTTTCATTATCCACATAGTCTTTCACATCTGTGGAAATTGTAAGCGGAACCGCTACAAAATCCACGCCTTCCATCTGAAGCATATCACTGCAGGAATCCGCAATAAATCTTGTCATTGTACCATTTCTCCTGATTCTGTATTTTTGTCAATACCTGTCATTGTATTCTATCTCGGTACATGATACAATTTACAAAATGTTTCTTTCTGTAAGGAAATCATCGGATAAACTATAAATAAACAAATTTAAAAGCTTGCCCAAAGACATCTTCTGTCTTGTATACGTACACAGGGATATTTTTCTGTCCGTGTGCTGCGGATATTGTTGTACAAAAATCTGTATTTACTTTTTATAAGCATAAATGAACAAATTTGAAAAAAAGCACAAAATCATCACAAGTTTATCTTTATAGGATACACATATAAAGCTTAATATTTCTTTTATGTCCATATATTATAGATTCTATTGTGCAAAATTCGATATCTGCTCATTTATAATTTTATAGAAACAGGCATAATACGAGGAAATTATATGAAAAATACTGCTTGCTCCGGAAACGGATACAAAACCGCTCAAAAAACAGAACGCTCTCTTTTTACCCGGATGTGTATTGGAGAAGCCATTATTGAGCTTATGCAGGACAAAGGGATGAACGGTGTAAATGTTTCTGCAATTGCGAAAAGATCCGGAGTGTCCCGCATGACATTTTATTATTACTACGATTCTGTTCAGGAAGCGCTTACTGATTATATGAAAGAAATCGTTGCAGACTATTTAAAGGCACGAAAAAATACTCCCGGGCTTGGAAATTACCAGGAGTATTCTCATGTTGTTTTTTCGCTTAAATTCTTTGATCAGTACAAAACCTTTTTTCTGACTATGACACAAAACGGGCTTCATTCTATTCTCATGGACGGAATCAATGAATTTATGCTTTCCTATCTGCCAAAAGAAACTGTTCAGTCTTTATATGATATTTATTACTATGCAGGCGGTCTGCTGAACACCTTCCTGAAATGGGAAGAAAACGGTCAGAAGGAAAGCGCAGAAGAAGTTGCCAGAATCATCTGCCAGCATACCCGGGTCTAGGCTGAAATGTGCCCGGATTCTTTACTGTCAGAGCATGGAAAAGAAACTGCATTCTGTATTTACTGGATCAGGTATACATCCGTATAATAGACACCCTTTGACTCGCCTTCCTCATGGGTTGCCACATAAATATCAATACAGTTTGTCTTAATGGCGCCTCCACAGTCCTCTGCCACATATACCTGTCCGTTTATCACTACCTGACTGCCATAAGGGATCTGGGACGGGTCTACTGCTATTGTGTGGTTGGTAGTTGCGGTTACACCTGTAGACGTGATTCCATTGGCCCACGGACCGCAACAGATGCTGCATGGACAGTAATGTGTGATGCGGAAAGTTCCCAGCGGCTTCAGATTGGCATCTGAAGATGCCGCAACAGGAGTTCCAACCTGTACTCCATTGACTTCACTTACGTTTCCTCCTGCCTCCACTGCCTCTGCAAAAACGCCCTCTCCACTGCTTTTTGAAAGGGTTCCCGCATCCAGAGTTTTATCAATTCCCGCATCTGCAGTCTGCACCGGTTCCGGCAGATCCAGAGCGCTGGTGGGGATATACCCGGTCTGCTCCGCTCCGTTTTCGTCCTCATAGGAAATTCTGCTCCACACTTCATTTACGGTTCCTGTGCGCTTTACCTGATCAAGCTCCAGCACTTCTCCCACTACTTCTCCGTCTTTTCTTCCCGGATAATCAAGAATACTGCTGTCTGCTTTTACCTCTACCTGATCGTTCTCCGGCTGAATCTGAATATCAGCACTGAGCATCTGATTCTGTATGTAACCGATTACCTTATTCCCGTTTTTTTCCACAGAAACTTTACTCCAGTTATTGTCGCACACAGCGCTTCTGGAAACTTCATCCCCAAGGCAGACCTCTGCAAGAGCCTCTCCTTCATCGCCGGGTACTGACCGGAGAGTTGCTGCCTTGGCTGTCACATAAAGTATGTCGCTGCACGCTGCGACCTTTACAGAATTGCCCTGTCCATCGTCTGTCTCAAAAGTCTGTATGGTTTTATTTTCTTTCTGTTCTTCCTGCGTCACTGTCTGATAATCTGCCACATCCGCATAAACAGCAGTTCCCCTGAAAACCAAAACCGCTGATAACAGCAGAAGCCAGAATCTGTTTTTCATACTTTTCACCTTTTCTTTCCGGCTGCCCTGTTAAAAACTACATATTTTTACCGGCACAGCCTGTCTGTCACCTCTATGTTGTTTTATCATATCTCATTGTCTGTAAATGACCAAATATCAAGTTTCACATAGTGAAATCCGTAATATACGGACAAAAAAGAATTTTTTGCCTCTATATTTGCCTCTCAGAAAGACAAATCAGCGAGGATTTTGCTGCTTTTTAAATTTGCTCATTGATAGTTAAAAGGATAAGCCCGGTGTATGTTTTTATATGACCCACCAGCCTTTTCATTCTGCAATAGCTTACAAATCAGTATACATAAAAAAGAACCTCTTAAATTTATATATTCATTGATGATTCAGATCTGAGTGCGATACTTCCTACAAATCATACCATAGACCTTTGCTATTTTCAATTTTCTATGTGGTGTTCACCAATTTTTAAGACTTTCATAATAATTCTTTTCTTTTCAAAACAGGGTTTTCCCGATACAATAATGCTATGAATACATCAGATAAAGAAACTTTAAAAATACAACAGAACAGATTACCTGCAAGGCAGAAAGAAAGCAGCTCTGTCTCCTCAGACAACGTATCTTCTGCAAGATCCCAAAACAGAGTCTCCAATAACAAAGCCTCTGTTGCCAGTAAAAAAAGCGTTTCTGTTAAAAATCCCGGAGCTTCGCGCCGCCAGAAAACAGCCTCCAGCTCCCACCGGGAGCTTCGCGCACGCCGCAGAAAGCGATTGAGACAAAAACAGGTACGAAAGCAGAAACTGTTTCTTGCCGCGGCATTGATCATTCTTCTGCTTGCTGTTACAGGCGGGATGATACGGTTCCGGCAGCAGCCGTCAGAGATACTTACTATTAACTCTGCCTGTGAAGCCTACCGTCAGGATGTGGAGACCATTGCCGCAGAATACGGAATGTCTGATTATACAGATCTGATCCTTGCTCTGATGATGCAGGAAAGCTCCGGCCGCGGTCCTGACGTTCTTCAGTCCTCTGAGGGCGCGTACAATAAAAAATACCCCCAGGTTCCAAATGGGATCACCGATACTTCCTACTCCATTGAATGTGGAATCCAGGAACTGAAATATGCAATGGAAAAAGCAGGCGTATCCAGCCCCACTGATATGGACAGAATCCGCCTTGCCCTTCAGGCTTATAATTTCGGCGCAGACGTTTACTTCTCCTACCTGGAAAAGAACGGTATCACCTCCTGGTCTGAAAAAACTTCAGAGGCTTTTGCCAAAATGGCCAGCGGCGAAACTGCGCGGTCTGAGAACGATCCTTTTTATGAGACTGCCGGCCCATGGGATTACGGCGATCAGAAATACCCAGAACACGTGCTGAGATATTATCATCCGTAAATCATTTTCTCCTGTCCTTCAAAATTAAGGGGGGGAGGAAAAAATTACATCACTGCGGTCAATCCCTAGTAAAAAAAAAAGCGGTTGGACATTCCGATTTAGTTCAGAGTATTCAACCGCTTTTCTTCATTTTTTGTTCATTTCATTTTTTCGGGTGGCAAATGGGTGGCAAACAGACTGCGCTTTATCCCTGAAATCCTGCAAAACCGCCTATTTTCTCACTGATTTGCAGTCAGGCTCCACATGGAACGACAGGCCCTGATTGATGCCGGCCGTCGGGAATTTTATCCAGACTAATATGATATATGCCAAAATATCTCCGTTTGTTTGCGGAAATATATCTGCAAATTCTGTAGTTAGACAACAATTATTGAGTTCTATAAAAATATCTGAATAGTCTACAAATCAAACTATTCAGACATTAAAAATTATAACGATATGAATATTTTATATTAATTAGTCGGCAATAAATTTCCCATACTCTTCAAACTGATGGCCAGAGTAGAAGTATTATGTAGCAATGCAGAAGTTGTCGGTCGGATTATGCCAGCCACTCCAAGTGCGATCAATGCTGCATTAATTCCAACGACTCCCCTATAATTCCCCTGGATACGATTAATCATGGCATTTGACAAGCGCTTTAGTATAACAATCTCCCTCAAATCTTCTGCTGCAATGGTTATATCTGCGATCTCTCGCGCAAGTTCTGCTCCATCGCTGATTGCAATTCCCGCATCTGCAGCTGAAAGAGCTGGCGAATCATTGATTCCGTCACCAATCATCACTACTTTTCTTCCTGCGGCTTTCTCTCTTTCAATGAAGTCTGCCTTGTCTTCCAGAAGCACTTCGGAATAATATTCATCCACTCCCACTCGTTTCGCAATGGATACTGCAGTACGTTCACTATCTCCTGTCATCATAACAATCTTGGAAATACCTTCTTCTTTCAAAAGCCTTACCATCTCCCCGGCTTCTTCCCTGAGAGGATCTTCGATACAGATTACTGCAACCAGTTCTCCGTCAATGGCAAGAAACAGATGAGAATATTCTCCTGGAAGCGTATCGAACCGCTCCTGATATTCCGGACGAATCCGACACTTTTCATCCTCAAACACAAAATGGCTGCTGCCGATGACTGTTTTCTTCCCTTCTATATAGGAGGAAATACCGTGGGCAACAATATATTCTACTTTGGAATGCATCTCCTCATGATACAAACTTCTTCTTTTTGCAGCATCCACGACGGCTTTTGCCATGGAGTGTGGAAAATGTTCTTCCAGACAAGCAGCAATCCGTAGTGCTTCCGGTTCCGGATAATCACCAAACACAATGACTTCTTTTACGATTGGTTTCGCCTTTGTCAGCGTACCGGTCTTATCAAATACGACGATATCTGCTTCTGCCACAGCCTCCAGATACTTCCCACCCTTTACGGTAATTCCATTCTGTCCTGCTTCCCGTATTGCAGAAAGGACTGCAATCGGCATAGCCAGCTTCAATGCACAGGAAAAATCCACCATAAGAACTGAGAGCGCTTTTGTAACATTTCGTGTCAGCAGACCGACGATAGCTGTTCCAACCAGAGTATAAGGCACCAGACGGTCCGCCAGATGTTCTGCCTTGCTTTCCAGATTTGATTTCAGTTTCTCTGAATCTTCGATCATTGTTACAATCTTCTCAAACCGGGTAGAGCCTGATACAGCTCTGACTACGATTTCCAATTCGCCTTCCTCCAAAACAGTTCCCGCATATACGGACTGTCCCTCGCATCTTCGTACCGGAAGAGATTCTCCGGTCAAAGATGCCTGGTTTACCATACCTTCTCCGCAAGACACTTCTCCATCAAACGGAATCACATTGCCCATATGTATGATCACCCTGTCACCCGGCAGGATATCCGAGACCGGAACTAAAATCTCCTGCTCGTCTCTTTTCAACCACACTTTTTTGATATTTAGAGACATGCTACGTGCCAGATCCCCTACGGATTTCTTATGGGTCCATTCCTCCAGCAATTCTCCGATTCCCAGCAGAAACATGACAGAACCGGCCGTTTTAAAATCTCCCCTCAGTACGGACACACCAATTGCTGTTGCATCTAATACCGGAACTTCTATTTTCATTCTTGCAAGGCACCGGATCCCTTTTCCGATATATTGAAGTGCTTTCAAAGTCAGCCATGTTTTTCTCACCGGATTTGGTAAGAGCAATTTCCCTCCATAATGGAGTAATGTTTTTGTGATCAGTTTTTCCCTGTATGCAGAGTTTAAATCACGCCCGGAGCTTGAGATTACATTATCCGGAACATCTGCTTTCTCAAAATGAAACTGTTTTAATCCATGGATCAGTTCTTCCCTGTCCCCTGTATAATAGATCACAGCATCTGCGGTGCGCTCATATACTTTGACCTTTACAACATTTTTCTGTTTTTCAAGGGCCCAGCAAAGAACATCCGCCTCCGCACATGTCATCCGGTTGCGGATAACATGGATACGGAGACGGCCCTGTACTTCATGCTTGATAAGAAATTTCATCTTTTACCTATTCGTTTTCTTCCTGTTCAGACGCACCATCCTCCTGAACATCATCTTCCTGCACCTGCATTGCCTCTTCCTGCGCACGCTTTTCATTGATCTGTTGTGCTTCTGCAAGGATATCCTCTGCATTCTCCTGCACTGTTGTAACAGTCTTCATAACGCAGTCTTTTGCCCTCAGCACAGCCGCAGTACAGTTTGTATATACCTTTTTTGCGTCCTTACTGGAAAGAAGCTTTACACCCGCAGTCCCAAATACGACTCCTCCTGCAAAACATCCGATTTTTTTCAAAGTAGAATCACTAAACATCCTATGTACCTCCTGATCATTTGTGTTTATAGCCTGTATAGAATACCATCAAAAAGCAAAAGACAGACGCACATGCCCAAAGCCTATGTTGTTTCACAACCGCATCACCTCCTTCTCTATAAGACTCTGTTTTTTATAATAATACTTTCTTTTTCGCTGTTCATCCCCGTTTTCTCCCATATGAAATATCACGGTCTAGCTTTGAATAGACTCAACTGAAAACCCTTCTTTTTCCACTGCACTGATTAGGATATCTTCCCCTACCTCACGGTCAAGGAATATTTCCGCACAACTTTTATCAAGATCTACTCTGGCAGAGACTCCATCAATCCAGTTCAGGCTGTCTGTCACGCTTTGTACACAATGTTCACAATGCATTCCTGTAATAAACATGGTTTTCTTTGCGATGACCGGACCCGTCAATTTCTTTTTTTCTTTTTATTTTTGCTGCTGCAGTTTCCTCCCGCCGGACATCCGATACATTTCACTCCACTTCTTTTTGCCTTAATAAGATATGCAGCTGCACTCCCTACTAAGATCACAATAACAAGAACTGCAATCATATTTTGCATAGACCATTTCACCTCCTGATTAAAATGGTGGACAAAGTACTTCTTCTCTGTCCACCACCGCTATAACCTTTATCCTTTATGAGTTTACAGAATGCAGGCTGTATTCTGAAGCAAACTCTTTATCTGACTTACGGATTCTCCAGAGAATAATCAAAGCAAATGCAATAACTGCGATAAGTCCCGGAATAAATGCGGTGCCAAGAGATCCTGTTGTGATCAATGTACCAATCTGATATATACCGAAAGCTACGGTATACCCTGTTGCAAGCTGGAGACAGATTCCTCCAAGCAGCCATTTTCCACTCTTCATTTCTGAATTCATCGCTCCAAGAGCTGCAAAACATGGTGGTGTGTAAAGGTTAAACATCAAATAAGCAAGAGCTGCTACCTTTGTCAGTCCCATAACAGTTGCTACTTCATTTCCACTTCCAACCAACGCCAGCTCATCTGTATCTATTAAGTTTGTGATACCATAAACTACGGCAAGCGTACCAACTACGTTTTCTTTTGCGATAAAACCTGTTACTGCCGCTGCTGCAAGCTGCCACACTCCAAATCCAAGCGGTATGAACAAAATTGCAAACGGATGGGCAATGGATGCCAGAATAGATGTTCCTTCCGCACCTTCTTCCACAAGCCGGAACTGCCAGTTAAAACTCTGCATGATCTGTACAATCGTATTACATACCAGAATAATCGTTCCTGCTTTTACGATATATGCTTTTCCACGTTCCAGCATAGAGCCGCATGCTCTTTTCAAACTTGGAAGTTTGTATTCCGGGAGTTCAATGATAAAAAAAGATTTTCTGTATTTTTGTCCTGTAATCTTTTTCACAAGTAAAGCTCCAAGCAAAACTAAGAGAATACCCACCAGATACATGGTTGCTGAAACCCACCATGCGTCCGCAAAGAATGCACCTGCAAACAGAGCAATCACTGGGATTTTTGCCCCACATGGCATAAATGGTGTAAGCATCGCTGTGGTACGGCGCTCTCTTTCATTACGAATCGTACGGCAAGACATAACACCCGGAATCGCACATCCGGTACCGATGACCATGGGAATCACTGATTTTCCGGAAAGGCCTACTCTCTTGAAGATCGGATCCAGAACTACTGTAGCTCTCGCCATGTATCCGCAGTCTTCCAGCAGTGCGATCAGGAAATACATGACCATAACAAGCGGAAGGAAACCGACAACTGCGCCAACGCCACCGATGATACCATCTACAAGGAGTGCATACAGAAGCGGGTTTGCATTTTCCATCAGTCCGCCGACCCATCCCTGAAAAGTCTCGATCCATGCCACTAGCCAATCCGCGATCCATGTACCAAGTGTTGTCTGAGATATGTAGAATACAAGAAAGATAACTGCTGCGAAAATCGGTATCCCGATAATCTTATGTGTGATGATACTGTCAATCTTATCCTGCACGTTTTTATCCTTTGTAAAAACTTTTCTCTTTTCTACCTGCTTTACGATTCCATTTACAAACTCAAAACGCTTTCTGTCAGCCGCTTCTACTGCTGTTTTATCTTTAAAATCAATATCCGCCTGCACATAAGGTGCTTTCTGACCTTTTCCTCTTAATGCAGCCGCAGCATTTACAGTCTCTTTGAGTCCTTCATGTCCGGAAGAAGTGGAAATCGTCTTGATCACCGGACAGCCCAGCTTTTCAGACAGAATCTTCTCGTCAATTTTTGTCTGTTTCTTATTAACGATATCACTCTTATTTAGTGCGACAACTACTGGAATCCCAAGTTCCAGAAGCTGTGTGGTAAAAAACAGGCTTCTGCTCAGATTCGTAGCATCTACGATATTGATGATCACATCCGGATTCTCATTCTTGACGTATCCGCTGGTAATGCTTTCTTCCGATGTAAAAGGAGACATAGAATAAGCGCCCGGCAAATCTACCGCAACCAACTCCTCCGTTCCGTCATAATAACCTTTCCTGATCGGACTTTCTTTTCTTTCGACCGTAACACCTGCCCAGTTCCCGACATGTTCATTCCTGCCGGTAAGTGCATTGTACATGGTCGTCTTTCCACTGTTTGGATTCCCTGCAAAAGCAATCCTCATAATTCTCCTCCTTTTGATGCCTTTGTTATACACATCTTATTTTCATTAGTGTATACTAACTGCTGTGTAAAAAAAATAGTGAAAACCACCATTTTTATTATATTGAAATGGCTTTCGCCAGATCAGTATCAATATTATAACGCCCATCCTTAATGGAGACTACACAGCCACCCTTCAGATGAGAAACCACTGTAATTGGTTCACCACTGTAACAGCCAAGAGAAAACAAAAAAGATGTCAGTTCTTCATCATCTGTCAAAATTTCCTTAATGATATATTCTTCCCCTTCTTTGGCTTTTATTAAATTCATATCCACTCGCTCCTTATGGCAATTTTTATAATTATGCTTAAATATTTTTCTCATTTGACATTGTTAGTATATTCTAATTCTCGTAAGTTGTCAATAATTATTTATAGTATTTTATTACTGCTATTTTATTTTATAAATATATCTGGCTGAATACCACGAATTATGATACAATAACTATACAATTTTTATAAAAGATTCTGAATGATATAAGAGGTGACAATCTATGTATATAAATCCGTCTGGTGAAAACTATCTGGAAACTATTTTAATATTGAGCAAAAAACGTCCTGTTGTTCGTTCTGTGGACATCGCTACAGAATTAGATTTTAAAAAGCCCAGCGTAAGTGTAGCTATGAAGAAGCTGCGCACAAGCGGACATATCACAGTATCTCCGGAAGGATATATCAATTTAACTGAATCCGGAAAAGAAATAGCTACACAGATTTATGAACGCCATGTTCTTCTTTCTTCCTGGCTGGAACATCTGGGGGTTGATCCAGATATTGCCTCACAGGATGCATGCAAGATAGAACATGTCATCAGTTCTGAAAGCTTTGAAGCAATCAAAAAGCATATCAAATAATTTTTTCCTACTGCAGGCTAATTAGCA
>SAMEA3387478__coassemble_1969_pt1 | contig 27180 bp, 30 predicted proteins | sample SAMEA3387478__metabat2_high_PE_024 | metagenome-assembled genome bin SAMEA3387478 (sample SAMEA3387478) | Felis catus | biome: Faeces | place: United Kingdom | collected 2012 | reverse complement strand
TCGTTGCTACTGTTAAAGATGCAACACCAGGCGGCGTTGTTAAAAAAGGTGACGTAGTAAAAGCTGTTGTTGTTCGTTCCAAAAAAGGCGCTCGTCGTAAAGACGGATCCTACATCCGTTTCGATGAAAATGCAGCCGTAATCATTAAAGACGATTTAACTCCGAGAGGAACTCGTATCTTTGGACCAGTTGCCAGAGAGCTTCGTGAGAAAAAATTCATGAAGATCGTTTCCTTAGCTCCGGAAGTATTATAGGAGGGTGCCTAATGTCAGCTATGAAGATTAAAAAAGGCGACACTGTTAAAGTAATCGCTGGAAAAGATAAAGGCAAAGAGGGCAAAGTCCTTGCCGTTAACGTAAAAGACAACACCGTGATCGTTGAAAACGTCAACATGGTTACTAAGCACAGCAAACCATCTGCAGCAAACCAGGCAGGCGGAATCACAAAGAAAGAAGCCGCTCTTCATGTATCTAACGTGATGCTGGTAGTAGACGGAAAAGCAACCAGAGTCGGATTCAAGATGGACGGAGACAAAAAAGTCCGTGTTGCAAAAGCAACAGGCGAGGTTATCGATAAATAAGAGAGGAGGCATGACAGGTGAGTAGATTAAAAGAACTTTACAAAAATGAGATCATGGACAACATGACCAAAAAATTCGGATACAAAAACGTTATGGAAGTGCCGAAGCTCGAAAAGATCGTTATCAACATGGGTGTTGGTGAAGCTAAGGAGAACGCTAAGCTTCTCGACGCTGCTATCGCAGATATGGAGCTTATCACAGGTCAGAAAGCCGTTGCAACAAAGGCTAAAAAATCTGTGGCTAACTTCAAAATCAGAGAGGGTATGCCGATCGGCTGTAAAGTAACATTAAGAGGAGAGAAGATGTACGAGTTCGCTGATCGTCTGATCAACCTTGCACTTCCTCGTGTACGTGACTTCCGTGGTGTAAACCCGAACGCATTTGACGGCAGAGGAAACTACGCTCTTGGTATCAAAGAGCAGCTGATCTTCCCTGAAGTTGAGTACGATAAAGTAGACAAGGTAAGAGGTATGGACATCATCTTCGTTACAACAGCGAAGACTGACGAGGAAGCTCGTGAGCTTCTGACACAGTTCAACATGCCTTTTGCTAAATAAGGAGGAGAATTTAAATGGCTAAAACAGCAATGAAAATCAAACAGCAGCGCAAACAGAAATTCTCCACAAGAGAATACAGCCGCTGCAGAATTTGCGGTCGTCCGCACGCTTACTTAAGAAAATACGGTATCTGCCGTATCTGCTTCCGTGAACTGGCTTACAAAGGTCAGATCCCGGGCGTAAAGAAAGCATCCTGGTAATTATTTTATAAAAAATATATCATGTAAAGTCTGAAAAGAAAATTAGAGGAGGAAACTAACATGACAATGAGCGATCCGATTGCAGATATGCTTACAAGAATCCGTAACGCTAACACTGCAAAACATGACACAGTAGATGTTCCGGCATCCAAAATGAAAATTGCTATCGCAAATATTCTTCTTGACGAGGGATATATTGCAAAGTATGATTTAGTAGAAGACGGTGTTATCAAAACACTTCATATCACACTGAAATACGGTGAGACTAAAAACGACAAGATCATCACAGGTCTGAAGAGAATTTCCAAACCGGGTCTTCGTGTATACGCAGGCAAGGATGAGCTGCCGAGAGTACTTGGCGGACTTGGAATCGCAATCATTTCCACAAACAAGGGCGTTATCACTGACAAAGAGGCTCGTAAGCTTCATGTCGGCGGAGAAGTTCTTGCATTCGTATGGTAGGCCGAAAGCAACTTAATGAATGCAAGCCGTCAGGCGCAGCATGAATTTAGTGCGAAGGCTGTTCGAAGGAACTTAATGAAGCCGAGTGAAAACGATGGCTGAATTTAGTGAATCGAACTTCCTTGTTGAAACATTGTAATATCTTACCATTAAGATATAACCACTGAAAACAGAGAGGAGGATATCTCCTCTCCGACAATCTAAGTAAGGAGGACAATATTATGTCACGTATCGGCAGACTTCCGGTAGCTATTCCTGCAGGCGTTGAAGTAAATGTTGCAGCAGGCAATGTAGTGACCGTTAAAGGGCCAAAGGGAACACTTGAAAGAGCGCTTCCTACAGAAATGGAAATCAAAGTAGAAGATGGTCATGTAGTTGTTACAAGACCAAACGATCTGAAAAAAATGAAAGCTTTGCACGGTTTAACAAGAAGCCTTATCCAGAACATGGTAACAGGTGTAAACGAAGGTTACACAAAAGAGCTTGAGGTAAACGGTGTAGGTTATAGAGCTCAGAAGCAGGGCAAAAAGCTTGTGCTTTCTCTTGGATATTCTCACCCGGTAGAGATGGAAGATCCTGAAGGAATCGAGTCCAAAGTTGATGGAAACAAGATCATTGTTTCCGGTATCAGCAAAGAAAAAGTTGGTCAGTTTGCAGCAGAGATCAGAGATAAGAGAAGACCGGAGCCATATAAGGGCAAGGGAATCAAATATGCTGATGAAGTGATCAGACGTAAAGTCGGTAAGACCGGTAAGAAATAAATAAGGAGAGTGAGAACATGATTAAGAAAGCATCCAGAGCGGAAATTCGTGAAAAGAAACATAGAAGACTCCGTCATCATCTGAATGGAACAGCAACTACTCCAAGACTGGCAGTATTCCGTTCCAACAAGCATATCTATGCACAGATTATTGATGACAGCGTGGGAAAAACTTTAGTATCAGCTTCTACTCTTCAGAAAGATGTAAAAGCAGAGCTTGAGCATACAGACGATGTAAAAGCAGCAGCATATCTTGGAACTGTAATCGGTAAGAAAGCAGTTGAAGCAGGTATCGAGAGCGTAGTTTTCGACAGAGGAGGCTACATTTACCACGGAAAAATTAAAGCATTAGCAGACGCAGCAAGAGAAGCTGGACTGAAATTCTAAAAGGGAGGAAAAAGACACATGAAACATAATCTTATTGATGCTAGTCAGTTAGAATTAGAAGATAAAGTAGTGTCAATCAAACGTGTTACCAAGGTTGTTAAAGGTGGCCGTAACTTCCGTTTCACAGCTTTGGTTGTTGTAGGTGACGGCAACGGACATGTTGGTGCAGGTTTAGGAAAGGCAGCTGAAATTCCGGAAGCGATCCGCAAAGGAAAAGAAGATGCTATGAAAAAACTGGTAACAGTAGCAAGAGACGAGAACGGTTCCATCACACATGACTTCGTAGGCAAATTCGGAAGCGCTGAGATGCTTCTGAAACGTGCTCCGGAAGGTACTGGTGTAATCGCCGGAGGTCCGGCACGTGCCGTAATCGAGCTTGCAGGTATCAAGAACATCCGTACAAAATGTATGGGCTCCAGAAATAAACAGAATGTTGTCCTGGCTACCATCGAAGGTCTCAGCCAGCTGAAGACTCCGGAAGAAGTTGCTAAACTTCGCGGAAAATCTGTAGATGAGATTCTGGCATAAGGAGGAAACGAAAAATGGCAGATACAATTAAGGTTACATTAGTAAAGTCTCCAATCGGTGCAGTTCCGAAACACAAAAAGACTGTAGTTGCTATGGGACTTACAAAAATGCATAAAACAGTTGAAATGCCGGATAATGCTGCAACAAGAGGAATGATCAAACAGGTTCAGCATCTGGTAAAAGTTGAAGAGTAATTCTACACAGTATAGATAATAAAAGGAGGTGCCAAACATGGATTTATCAAACCTGAGACCTGCAGAAGGTTCCAAGCACAGTGATAACTTCAGAAGAGGCCGTGGACATGGTTCCGGAAACGGAAAGACAGCCGGAAAAGGACATAAAGGACAGTTAGCACGTTCCGGACACAAGAAACCGGGATTTGAAGGTGGACAGATGCCTTTATACAGACGTCTTCCGAAGAGAGGCTTCAAAAACAGAAACTCCAAAGAGATCATTGCAATCAATGTTGACGTTCTGAATCGTTTTGAGGACGGAGCAGAGGTTACAGCCGAGAGTCTGCTGGAAAGCCGTGCAATTTCCAAAATCGGCGACGGTGTAAAGATTCTTGGAAACGGTGAGCTGACTAAGAAACTTAACGTAAAAGTGAACGCTGTCAGCGAGACCGCAAAAGCTAAAATTGAAGCTGCTGGTGGTACAGTAGAGGTGATTTAATGTTTGAAACTCTCAAAAGTCTCTTTAGAGTAAAAGAGATGCGTCGTAAGCTGTTTTACGTGATCGGAATGATCTTTGTCATCCGAATCGGATCTCAGCTTCCTGTTCCGGGTGTGGACAGCGACGTATTCAGACAGTGGTTTCAGAGCAACACCGGGGACGCATTTAACTTCTTTGATGCGTTCACCGGCGGCTCCTTTGAGAGTATGTCTATATTTGCTCTGAACATTACACCATATATTACATCATCCATTATCATTCAGCTTCTTACAATTGCCATCCCTGCTCTGGAAGAAATGCACAGAGACGGTGAAGAGGGAAGAAAGAAGATGACAGCAATTACCCGTTATGTAACGGTTGGTCTTGCTCTGTTTGAGTCTATTGCAATGACAATCGGTTTTGCAAGAGGAAACATTGTTCAGGACATGAATATTCTTAAGGGTATTGTTGTAGTAGTATCTCTGACAGCAGGATCTGCTATGCTGATGTGGATTGGTGAGCGTATCACAGAAAAGGGAATCGGAAACGGTATTTCTATTGTACTTGCAGTAAATATTGTGTCCAGAATCCCAAGTGATATGGTAACTCTGTATGAGAACTTTATTAAAGGCAAAACAATTGCCAAGGGAATGCTTGCAGGTGTGATCATTCTTGCAGTTATTCTTGTGGTAGTGGTATTTGTTCTTATTCTCAACGGAGCTGAAAGAAGAATTCCGGTACAGTATTCCAAGAAGATGGTTGGAAGAAAGCTTGTTGGCGGTCAGACAAACCATATTCCTCTGAAAGTAAACACTGCCGGAGTTATCCCGATCATTTTTGCTTCTTCCATTATGTCTTTCCCGGGACTGATTGCTCAGTTTGCAGGCAAAGCAAATGGTACAGGAATCGGAAGTGAAATTTTGAAGGGGCTGTCTTCCAGTAACTGGTGTGATCCGTCTCAGCTGAAATACAGCTGGGGCCTGATCGTATATATTGTTCTCTGTGTATTCTTTGCATATTTCTATACTTCCATTACCTTTAATCCACTGGAAGTTGCAGATAATATCAAGAAACAGGGCGGCTTTATTCCGGGTATCCGTCCGGGTAAACCAACATCCGATTATCTGGAGAAACTCCTGACTTACATTATATTTATAGGCGCAGTTGGCCTGATCATCGTGGCAGTTATTCCGTTCTTCTTTAACGGTATCTTTAAGGCTCAGGTTTCCTTTGGAGGAACCTCACTTATTATCGTTGTAGGTGTTGTCCTTGAGACTGTGAAACAGATTGAATCTCAGTTGCTTGTCCGCAACTATAAAGGCTTTCTGGCTAACTAGTGCGCAAATTTATTGTCAGCAATGAAGTTGTGCACAGGAAATGAAGGTTGCGGTGTGCTTCTGCATGCTGCAGCCATTTTAAGTTATCAGGGATAAATCAGGACAGCGCCTTATTGCTGCCTGTTTGTCCTGGAATATAAGGAGGGTATGATTATGAGGATTATTATGCTGGGTGCGCCGGGTGCCGGAAAAGGAACTCAGGCAAAAAAAATTGCTGAGAAATATGGAATTCCCCATATTTCCACAGGAGACATTTTCCGTGCAAACATCAAAAACGGCACGGAGCTTGGCAAAAAAGCAAAAACCTATATGGATCAGGGGCTTCTTGTACCTGATGAACTGACCTGTGATCTTGTAGTAGACAGAATCCAGCAGGATGATGCAAAGAACGGCTATGTTCTTGACGGTTTTCCGAGAACCATTCCTCAGGCAGAATGTCTGACAGAGGCTCTTGAGAAACTGGGAAGCAAGATCGACTTTGCCATTGATGTGGATGTTCCGGATGAAAACATCGTAAACCGTATGGGCGGAAGACGCGCCTGCCTGAAATGCGGAGCTACTTATCATCTTGTTTATGCGGCTCCCAAGACAGAAGGCGTATGCGATACCTGCGGAGAGAAACTGGTTCTTCGTGACGATGACCAGCCGGAAACTGTTCAGAAGCGTCTGAACGTATACCACGAGCAGACACAGCCTCTGATCGATTACTATACAGAGCAGGGTGTATTAAAAACAGTAGACGGAACACGTTCTCTGGATGAAGTATTCCAGGAAATCGTGGGAGTTTTAGGAGAATAAAAAATGTCAGTTTCAATTAAGTCAGAACATGAAATAGAGCTTATGAGACATGCCGGTCATTTACTGGAAAAGGTCCACAATGAACTGGCTGCTCATATCAGACCGGGAATCAGCACCAAGGAACTGGACCGTATCGGAGAGGAAATGATCCGCTCTCTGGGCTGTACTCCGAATTTTCTGAATTATAACGGATTTCCGGGATCTTTCTGTATCAGCATCAATGATGAGGTGGTACACGGAATCCCGTCCAAAAAGAAAATCATTCAGGAAGGAGATCTTGTAAAGATCGACGCGGGACTGATCTATCAGGGATATCATTCTGATGCAGCCCGTACCTATGCAGTAGGAGAAGTTTCTCCGGAAGCCCGTCAGCTTATGGAAGTAACAAAGCAGAGCTTTTTTGAGGGCATTAAATTTGCAAAGGCAGGAAATCACCTGAATGATATTTCCAAGGCAATCGGAGCTTATGCAGCAAAATATAATTATGGTATTGTGCGTGATCTGGTTGGACACGGAATCGGAACTCATCTTCATGAGGATCCCCAGATACCAAACTTTCCTCAGAAGCGCCGTGGGATCAAGCTGATGCCGGGCATGACTCTGGCAATTGAACCGATGATCAATATTGGCCGCGCAGACGTGGCCTGGGAGGACGATGACTGGACAGTTGTCACAATGGACGGATCTCTTTCCGCTCATTATGAAAACACCGTTCTGATCACAGACGGCGAACCGGAAATTCTGACTCTTACAAAATGACAGATGACACAGGAGGTTAAGGATGTCAAAAGCAGATGTGATTGAAGTAGAAGGAACTGTACTGGAGAAGCTTCCAAACGCAATGTTTAAGGTAGAGCTGGAGAACAAACATGTGGTTCTCGCTCATATCAGCGGTAAGCTTCGTATGAATTTTATCCGTATCCTTCCGGGAGATAAAGTAACAATCGAGCTTTCTCCGTATGATCTGTCCAAGGGCAGAATTATCTGGAGAGATAAATAAAAAGTCTCTTTCCGAGAGCAGCAATAAAGATATTACTTGAGGCACAGGAATTATATCAGATTCCTGTGCTTTTTGTATTTATCGGGAAAAACTGTATTATGCAGTCTGTTTTCCGCAGATAATAAATGTTCCGTAAGAATGTATTTTACTGATTTTTCAGAAATAAAGAAAGAGGAAATTTATGTTAAAATCAGATGATTTTAGTATGAAATTGTTGATATCTGTCATAAAGGAGGCATAGATTTAGACCAATTCAGTCTTTTTTTCAACTTTACATACAAGATATGCTATGTTAAAATATATAATATATTACAGGTTTTGTGACAGCGTATCAGCCTTACGGCAGAAGCTTTTTCTGTGGCAGGAAAAACAGACTGCATAATTATTACAATTTATGTGATAAGGAGAAGCTGGAAGGAGAAATATGAAAAATTCACAGAAATATATGACTGCGCCTGAAAACAGGCAGTTTTTTGCGTCCCCGGATTTTTGTGGGGGGGGGCAAAATGCAAGTGCTTTGTGGAACTATGAACGGGAAAGTTACTGCTAAACTGAATAAAGTTTTATTGGATATGATAAAACATCCACACAGAATTTGCAATAAGCATCCAATACTATTGAAAATATCATATTCAGCCTGCAAATGTTAGAAGAAGACCATTTACAGGCTATTTAGCGCGTTCAGAACTTTTGCAGCGGGATGAAGCGTCTGGTTTTTGATCTGCTTCATGGCAACGGAAAAACGAAAAGAAAAATATTAAGTTTGAGGTTGGAGGATATCAATGTATCGGAAAAATTCAAGTGGTTGGGTAAAACATGTTGACTTTATCTTATTGGACTTACTGTGTATTCAGCTTGCATTCTATTTTTCCTACGTGTGTCGGATGGGAGAATGGAATCCCTACAGTGTACCAATATATCGAAATATGGCAATCTTTATAGAACTGGCAGATATAGCTGTTATATTTCTGTTTGAGTCCTATAAGAATGTATTAAAAAGAGGCTATTACATAGAACTTGTTTCTTCCATAAAACAGGCAGTGATGCTGATACTGGTGGGAAGCCTGTATTTGCTCAGCGTACAGGAAGGAAATATGTATTCCAGAACTGCGTTTTATTTAATGGGCGTTTTTTATGCTGCCTTTGCCTACGGTGCACGTATTTTGTGGAAACGCTATCTGAAAAAGAAAATGAAAACAGGCGGCGACAGTTCTCTGATTATCATTACTTCCAGTAAGATTGCCGAAAAAGTAGTAAAGAGCATTAAAAATCATAACTATGAAATGTATCAGATGAATGGCGTTATAGTTCTGGACCGGGATATGACAGGAGAGGATATTGAGGGCGTTCCCGTTGTTGCAAATGCAGAAAATGTAGCAGAATTTCTGCGTCAGAGCTGGGTAGACGAAGTATTTATAAATCTGGATGAAAGTATCCCGTACCCAAAGGAATTAATAGAAAGATGCTCTGAAATGGGACTTACAGTGCATTTGAATCTTGTAAAGATTACAAACAGCACATTAGGCAAACAATCCATTGGAAAAGTCGGAGAATACACAGTGCTGACCACGAGTATTAACTATATGACCATGAGACAGGCCTTTTTAAAGAGAACCATGGATATTGCTGCAGGTCTGGCAGGATGTATTGCCACAGGGATCATTTTTGTGTTTGTAGCTCCCATTATATACATAAGTTCACCGGGACCGATTTTTTTCAGTCAGGAACGTGTAGGACAGAATGGTAAGATATTTAAGATGTACAAATTCCGAAGCATGTATATGGATGCGGAAGAGCGGAAAGCTGAACTGATGAAAGAAAATAAAATGAGCAGCAACCTGATGTTTAAGCTGGACTTTGATCCGAGAATCATCGGAAACAAGGTCCTTCCGGACGGCACAAAAAAGACCGGGATCGGCCAGTTCATCCGCTCCACGTCACTGGATGAGTTTCCGCAGTTCCTTAATGTGCTTCTTGGACAGATGTCGCTGGTGGGCTTCCGTCCGGCGTTAAAATCCGAGTATGAAGAGTATGAATATCATCACAGAGCAAGAATCGCCATGAAACCGGGAATTACCGGAATGTGGCAGGTCAGCGGCAGAAGCGATATTACTGACTTTGAAGAAGTAGTAAAGCTGGATACAGAATACATAAGAAACTGGAGCATGGGACTGGATTTCAGGATTCTGTTTAAGACGGTTGCTGCTGTCTTAAAGAGAGATGGATCTATGTGATGTAATTATGATTTTACAGGAAAAAACCATTAATGATTAAAAGAGACTGATGTACCGGAAATCCCTGTATTTGTAAATTGAAGGAGCAGAATGATGAAAAATATGCAGAAATACAGAAGACTGAAAAATCTATTTTTGAGACAGAGTTACCTGGATGCCTGGGAAGACTACATGAGAAGTATCCGGAAAACAAGCTATACTCAGTGGGACTATGTAGTGCTGACAGCTTCTAATGAAGCGCAGGCAGAAGCGTTTGAATGTCAGATCAGGTACAGACAGGAACGGGGAGTTTTACCTAAAAATACAAAGTTTCTGGTGATTCCGGATCCTGACGGGAAGAGAATCGGATCAGGAGGAGCAACTTTACAGGTACTTCGTGTCCTTTCTGAACAGGAAGGTTTTGGCGGAAATTTCCATGGTAAACGAGTTCTGGTGATTCATTCAGGAGGAGACAGCAAAAGAGTGCCGCAGTATTCAGTATGTGGAAAATTATTTTCTCCTGTTCCACGGGAACTTCCCGATGGACGGCCCTCAACTTTATTTGACGAATTTCTGATAGGAATGGCAGGAGTTCCCTCCCGATTTAAAGACGGCATGTTAGTGTTGTCAGGAGATGTACTGCTGTTATTTAATCCTTTGCAGATTGATGCGCAATTCAGCGGAGCTGCTGCAATTTCCATGAAGTCTCCGGTAGAGGTTGGGAAAGATCACGGCGTATTCTTAAATGACGGTACAGACCATGTTCAGAAATTTTTGCATAAACAAACAGTGGAAACACTGCAGAATATGGGGGCAGTAAATACCCAGGGCAATGTGGATCTGGACACCGGAGCAGTGTTATGCAGCGCAGAAATGCTGGAAGCTTTGTTTTCCCTGATTGCAGAGAATGGACAAATCCAGGAGGACAGGTATTCACAGTTTGTAAATGAAAGATCACGAATTAGCTTTTATGGAGATTTTCTTTATCCGCTGGCAAAAGAATCCACACTGGAACAGTTTTATCTGGAGCAGCCGGAAGGAAGTTTTTGTGATGAATTAAAAGAATGCAGGACAAAGATCTGGGAAGCGCTTCACGAATTTCCTATGAAACTGATCTGTCTTTCACCGGCAGAATTTATTCACTTTGGAACAACCGGAGAGCTTTTATCACTGCTCACCAAAGAAATCAGTGATTATGAATTTTTGGATTGGAAGCCGCTGGTGTCTGCCAACAGAGAAGAATGCCCGGGGGCGGTTCATAATGCGCTTATTGATGATTCAGTAAAGATAGAAGAGAACTGTTATATAGAGAGCAGTATGCTGACAGAAGGTACGGTTGTTCATAAAGGCGCAGTTGTCAGCATGGTAACACTGGAGAATATAGAAGTACCTGAAAATTCAGTTTTTCATGCAGTTCGTCTGAGAGAAAATAATGAATATGTATTGCGTATTTACGGAGTCTGTGATAATCCTAAAAAAACATTGGAAGAAAATGGAATGTTTTTAAACGGAACAATGAAGCAGCTTCTGGAAAACGCTAAAGCAGGCGTACAGGATATATGGGAAAATGGAGAGCATACTCTGTGGACGGCAAAAATATACCCCTCTGCCCTGAAAAAAAGAGATGCACAAAAGGCATCTATGGTTTTACTGCGTATTATGGATGGAACAGCAACAGAAGAGGAAATTCTGAACTGGAAAAATCAAAGACGGTACAGCCTTCAGGAATCTTTTATGCTGGGAGACACCACACGGTTTATTGAGTGGAGTACAGAACTTCAGAATCAGATCATGGTGGAAAAGTTCCTGAAACATCTGTTTGCAGGAGAACATTATATTCCTGCTCTTAAAATTTTTGGTGAATCAGAATTGAATGAACGGCAGTTTGACATTTTGATGGAAAAAGTTGAGCATATGACATTTTCTGAAAAAATTCGTGTTCTGTATGCAGTTTCCCGTTCTATGAAATATCAGTCAGCGGTATTCCACGAAATTGCGTACGATAAGGTGGAGAAAATGTGCTTTGATGCGATACAGAAAGCTGTATGCCTGGAAGAAAACTGCCATGAGGGGGATTCATATCATATTCAGAGAGATAAGGTAAGAGTAACCCTGCCGGTCCGTGTAAACTGGGGAGGAGGATGGACAGATACCCCCCCATACTGCAATGAAAAAGGTGGAGTTGTATTAAATGCCGCAATTCTTCTGAAGGGAGAGCGGCAGATTGAAGTAGAAGTACGTAAACTGGAAGAACTGCATATTGAGTTTGCAAGCCTTGACTTTCAGGCATATGGAACAGCTTTATCCGCAGAGGAAATACAGGACTGCAATAACCCCTATGATTCCTTTGCATTACATAAGGCAGCACTGATTGCCTGTGGTATTATCCCGCAGCACGGCAGTGTGAATCTTCAGGATATTTTAAGACGTCTGGGAGGCGGAATTTACATTTCCACCCGGGTTTGTAATGTACCGAAAGGCTCCGGGTTGGGAACCAGCAGTATTCTTGCAGGAGCTGCTGTCAAGGCGATTGGTGAATTTTTAGGAGAAGACTGGTCCGACAGTGTTCTGTATCAGCGAGTGTTGAATCTGGAACAGATCATGAGTACAGGCGGCGGCTGGCAGGATCAGGTAGGAGGCCTGACTCCAGGAGTGAAATACATTACAACAAAGCCGGGGATGAAACAGGAAATTAAAGTAGAACACATAGAACTGGATGAAGCAACAAAAGCAGAGCTTCAGGAACGGTTTGCACTGATTTATACCGGACAGAGACGCCTTGCCAGAAATCTTCTGAGATATGTAGTTGGCGGATATATCGGCGGACGTCCGGAATCCATTGAAGCATTGGAAGAAATGAAACATCTGGCAGTTTTGATGCGGTATGAACTGGAACAGGGGCGGATTGATGAATTTGCAAAACTGCTGAACCGGCATTGGGAGGTATCGAAGAAACTGGATGCAGGATCAACTAACACATGTATTGATCAGATTTTTGAATCCTGTGAAGATCTCATTGACGGAAAGTTTATCTCAGGAGCCGGCGGAGGCGGATTCCTGCAAGTTATCCTGAAAAAGGGTGTCACAAAAGAGCATTTAAGGAGAAGACTCAGGAACGTGTTCCAGGATTCCGGTGTAGATGTGTGGGAAAGTGAATTTTTGTGGTAAGAAGTATGCTAAATGTACAATAAGACAGTAATCTACTAAAAAATGATATATGCTTAGGAGAGACAGGAATGTATAAATGAATACTTTGACTGATGGAGTAATATTCTGAGTATATTAAGTAGAAGCTTGGTGGAAGTAAAATAAATTTGTGGTATTAAAAATAAGACTGAAGTACTGACAGTAAAGAAAAATATTTGATTGTAATAAATACCTTATTGATTATCAGTTAATTTGTTAGTATGATAAACATGTGTAGGAGAAAATCAAAGAAGTGTATCTGTTCTTTAAGAGATTAGAATATAAATAAAAATTATTATTTAGAGGATTGGTGCAACGAGAACAAAAGGAGAAGTATTATGAAGAAATACAAAATTGCTGTAGCTGGAACTGGTTATGTGGGATTGTCAATTGCAACTTTGCTTTCACAACATCATAAAGTTGTTGCAGTGGATATTGTTCCGGAAAAAATTGAGATGATAAATAACCGGAAGTCACCGATTCAGGATGATTATATTGAAAAATATCTGGCGGAAAAGGATTTGGATCTGACTGCAACCTTGGATGCAAAGACTGCATATTCAGATGCAGATTTTGTTGTAATCGCGGCTCCGACAAATGTCTACCTCAAACTTTCAGTGGCAGCATAATGGTCTACGGTGGCGTATAAAACTCATGCAAAATTACCCTATTACGAGCCTGTTTTATTGCAGAGCAAGGGACGGACATGATACCTTCATTTTTCTGAAGAATTAGAGGTGGAGGTTGAAAGTGTTGAAAAGCCAAAAATCTATTTTTCTGGAAAAGTTTATTGCAGAGAAAAGACGGACATGATAACTACATTTTTCCGGGGAATTAGAGGTAGTGAGGGGTAGATGATTGTTCATGTTGCAACAAGAGAAAGACATGAACTTGTACAGTTTTAACAAAGTAAGTTGATATGAAGGTTATGACAATAAAGGTCAACACTTTGAAAAATGGAGAAGTGCGACTGCGGGTTATGACAATAAGACCTAACACTTTGTCGGTGAGTTGGTATGAAGGTGTTTACCTCAAAGATTCAGTTGAGGGGAAAAAAGTTTCGGTGGTGGTCGAAAAAGTGGACGGTCACTGTGAGAAAAATGATAACTACAGTGCGGTAGCTCATCCGATATGGATGATGAACACACGGGTTGATATAGATTGTTCGGCTCAATATGAGCCTTCCATATAAAGTAGAAAAAAGGAAAAGGTGCGAGAAATGGCGTATAAGAGAAAGGTTGATAAAGGACTCATTCCAACTTGTAATATTATGGGCGTTAATATTGCGGCGATTAACATGGAGTGGTTGGTAGACTATCTCGAAAAAAATATTTCGGAAATAAAAGGAGACTACATATGTGTCTCAAATGTACATACAACGGTAACCAGTTTTGAAGATGCGGATTACTGCGCAATTCAAAATGGTGGGTTAATGGCAATTCCAGATGGCGGTCCTCTTTCTACTGTTGGTCAGAAACGCGGTCATAAGAATATGGAGCGCACAACAGGCCCAAGTTTAATGGGAGAGATTTTTGAGATCTCTGCAAAGAAAGGGTATCGCCATTATTTTTATGGTAGCAAAGAAGAAACATTGGAGCTGTTGTATCAAAAACTCACAAGCAATTATCCGGGAATCCAAATTGCTGGAATGTACAGTCCTCCGTTTAGACCTCTGACGGAAGAGGAAGATAAAGCAATTATAGAAAGAATAAACGAAACCAAGCCGGACTTTGTATGGGTCGGACTTGGAGCACCAAAACAGGAAAAGTGGATGGCAGCACATCAGGGAAAAATTGATGGACTGATGCTTGGTGTTGGAGCAGGCTTTGATTATTATGCAGAAAATATTAAGCGTGCCCCGATGTGGATGCAGAAACATAATCTGGAGTGGGTGTATCGTTTAGTGCAAGATCCCAAGAGGTTGTTTAAGAGATATTGGAGCACTAATACAAAGTTTATTTGGAATGCAATGATAAGGGGAAAGTAAATATGAAAAGAGTATGTATGGTCGTTCCGAATAGAATGGTAAAAGGTGGAATAGCAGCTGTCGTAAATGGATATAGAGGATCACAACTAGAGAAGGACTATGAAATAACTTATGTAGAGTCATATAAAGATGGAAGCAAATTTGACAAGCTTTTGAAAGGTATTTGTGGATATTTTCATTTTGCATATGTGCTGATGTTTCATAAGCCAGATCTGGTTCACATTCATTCTTCTTTTGGACCATCATTTTATAGAAAGATGCCATTTATTTATATGGCATCTTGGCGCAAAATTCCGATTGTTAATCACATACATGGTGCTGATTTTGACGAATTCTATGTAAACGCACCGGAAGAAAAAAAGGCCAAGATTAAAAAAATATATAGTAAATGCAACGTATTGATTGCTCTTTCTGAGGAATGGAAAGAACGACTGCGCCAGATTGTTCCGGAAGACAAAATTGAAATAATTGAAAACTATAGTGTTCTTCATGAAGATGCTTTAGAGGAAAGGATGCAGAGGGAGTGTAATAACACAGTTCTGTTTCTTGGTGAATTAGGAAAAAGAAAAGGTTGTTATGATATTCCGGCGGTTATAGCGCAGGTGAAAAAAAGTATACCAGATGTGAAGTTTGTTCTGGCTGGAGCAGGAAGTGAAGTCGATGAGAAAGCAATCAAGGAATTGATTGCTGAAAAAGGTATATCCGATAATGTGAAATTCCCAGGATGGGTTCGTGGTGATACGAAGGATAAACTGCTTAGGGAAGCAGATGTATTCTTTTTACCATCTTATAACGAGGGAATGCCGATGTCAGTGCTAGATGCAATGGGATATGGTCTTCCAGTTGTAAGTACAATTGTGGGTGGGATCCCCAAAATCGTAAGAAATAAAGAAAACGGATGTTGCTGTGAAGCTGGTGATACGGATACTTATGTAAGGGAAATTATTAATCTGCTTAGCAGTGATAAATGGCGTTTTGATGCTGCCAGTGCTTCGTTAGAAATTATTAAGAAGGGGTATTCATTAGAAGCGCATTTGCATCGATTGGAATGCGTATATGAGGAAAATTTGAAATGAAAAATCCGTTGGTGTATATAAAAAATGGCTTGCGAATATGCGTCTTAAAAGTTCGATATGGAAGTCGACTTCATATGGGATGGATACAAAGTTTTGAAAAAATACGTTTGCAAATTGAAAAAGGCGCTTCTGTAGTTATAGGATCATATAATCAAAACAGAGAAAAAATGTATGTTGGTGTACTTAATGGTGGAGCGTTGAGTATTGGAAGCCATTGTTTTTTTAATATAAATTCATCAATTACCTGTGCCGAAAAGATTGTTATTGGAGATAATTGTAAATTTGGTAATAATTTGGTTATTATAGACCATGATCATAACTATCGAGCTAATGACATTTATTCAGATGATAATCCAGAGTTTATCTCATCTCCTGTAATAATTGGTAACGATGTTTGGATCGGTGCCAATGTGGTTATTTTGCGTGGAACAGAAATCGGTGATAATTGTGTGATTGCAGCGGGAAGTGTGGTCAATGGCTGCATTCCGCCAAAGACGTTATATGTACAGAAACGAAAAAAAGAGATGCGAGAAGTGAGATGAGTATGAAAGATTTGGTTTCAGTTATTGTCCCAGTTTACAATGTTGAACAATATTTAGACAAGTGTATAGATAGTATTGTTCATCAATCATATAAAAAATTGGAAATCATTTTGATAGATGATGGTTCTAAAGATTCTAGTGGACAACTTTGCGAAAAATGGAAACAAATGGATAATCGAATTAAGGTTATTCATAAACAGAATGAAGGATTAGGATTTGCAAGAAATACAGGAATTGATGCAGCTATTGGAGATTATGTTCTTTATATCGACTCGGATGATTATATTGATGTAAATATGATTGATATTCTGATTAAAAAGAGCAAAGAAACAAATTCTGACACGGTATACTGTGGCTTGACAAGAGTATCTGCAGATGAAACAGAAACACCAGTGTCGTTAGTATATGATAATAAATTGTTTACAGGTAGAGAGATCATTACTAATATTCTTTTGGAAATGGTTGGCAGCAAACCGCAAGATAAAGAAGATACAAATTTTTTTATGTCAGTTTGGCATGCAATTTATTCTATGGACATTATTCGTAAGCATAACATTCGATTTCCATCAGAACGTCAAGTTATGTGTGAAGATATAATGTATCATATTAATTATTTACGGTATGCAGAAAGAGTGTCTTGTATAAAAGACTGTCTTTATTACTATAGAGTTAACCCAAAGTCTCTGTCGCAGATATATGATGCAAAAAGATTTGAAAGGCAAAAAGTATTATCAAGAGCGATTATTGATGCTCTCGATGAATTTGTTGATCCAACAGATTATTTGATTCGAGAACAGAGACGCTTGTTAGGTGGCGCACGAATGCAAATACAAGCGATTGCTGCATCAAAAGAGCAAAATAAAATAGAATTGATAGATAGAATATGTTCAGATGAGTATATTGAAGAAATATTAAAATATTATCCATACAAAAAAAATCCAATCAAACATAAAGTTTTCAATTATTGCATGAAAAACAGAAAAAATCTGATGCTTTTGGTTCTTTGCAAGTTGTTTGCCATTATAAGACAAAATTAAATGAATAAATAAGCATGTTGTAAGAGGATTAAATATGGAAATAATTGAAATAAACCCAAAGGTATCGATTATTATTCCGGTGTATAATGCGGAGAAATATTTAAGTAGGTGCCTAAACAGTATATTGAAACAAACATATAGCAATATAGAAATTATTCTTGTGGATGATGGATCGGAAGATAAGTCATCTTATTTATGTGATAGATATGCAATATTAGATAGAAGAATTAAAGCGTATCATAAGAGTAATGAAGGTGTTTCCATAGCGAGAAATTATGGGATCGAGAATTGTAATGGAGAATATATAGTATTTGTGGATTCAGATGATTATTTGATTTCGGAATGTATCGAAACACTTGTTAAATTAGTAAGGAATGAAGAAGAACCTGTGCTAGGATGCGTAGACTATTATGAAAATCAAAATGGAAAACTAAGTACATATAGTTGCGAGGATGGGAAAATAGATTCTTTAGGTTATGATGAAGGTCTAATTAAAATATTTAATCCGTCATCATATAGAGGGTATCTATGGAACAAAATATTCCGATTATCAGAAATACGTAAATATGAAATTCGTTTTCTTCCAGGAGTTAAAATATGGGAAGACACACTTTTTTTGATGGAATACATTATAAATTCATCAGCAAAAATACTATATAAACACACTCCGTTATATGTGTATAGTATCTATTCTGATAGTACAATGGGAAAAATGGATCATTCTAAGCATTTGACTATGATGAAATGCACAAATAAGCTTTTAAATAATTTATTATTACCAGAGGAACTTTATAAGATTATTGTTAAATTACATGCAGAGTTATTGTTTGAAGCTGCTATTTTTGGTACTGGAAGTGTAAAAAATGAGAGTAAAAAAGAGATCAAAAATTATCGCAAGTATTTGGATAAAAAAAAGAGATGCGTGTATAGGGTATATGCATTGTGTCCATGTATTGTTGAACTGATAATGAAAAGACGAAATGAGCTTAAATCAATTGATTGAGAAATCAATACGTGAGAAGAGGTGCTAAATATTTGAAAATATCAATTAGTAAGATGCTTTTGTGGCTGACAGTATTTCTATGTTGTAGTTTTGATCAGATTACAACTTTTCCTGTTAATTATATTAGACTGGTTGTTTCGATAATTATCATTTTTTATTGTTTGTTGATCGACAGAAAATATATTATAAATAGTAATGTGGATATACTTGTATATTTATTGTGGATTATATTTTCAACTTCAATAAGTAATAAAATCAAGCTACTTGCAGCAGGCGAATATTGTATTACATTAATGGCCATATGTTTCGGAGTAACATTATGTTCAAAGATTCATGGATGGAAAACAGCAACACAATGTCTTTATAAAGCAATACTTTTTTGTTTGCTAATTTCAATAATAGTACTTCTCATAACTGACGGAAAAGGTATTAAAGTAGAAGATGTTTTAATGCACTATGGGATAGGAAATAAATTTGTCGTTTCCTATTTTATAATGTTTGCGTTAGCACTATTCCTACAGAACTCTAAATTGAAAAGACAGACATGTGTTCGATTCTTGCAGCCTATAGCGATATTTATAATTGCAGTATCTTTTTGTAAGATAATTGATTGTTCGACTGGAATACTTGGGTGCATTGTTGTTTTTACCTTGTATTATGTATGGGAGAAGTGCGGAAGTATTTTAAAACGTCGCTCCATCGTGCTAACAGTAGTAATAGTGGGTGGAATGTTTCCTTTCTTTGCAAGTTGGCTAGTTTCAATTCCAGTAATTCAGTCATTTATTATTAATGTTTTACATGGAGATGTTTCACTTACGGGAAGAATTGATATATACGCAGTACTAATCGGTATAATGAAAGAGAGACTGTTTTTGGGTTATGGTTATGGAACAGATATTGTTCAGAGAATATTAACTGTTGGAAATCCACAAAATGGATTACTTCAAATCATTACTGTTAGTGGTCTTATAGGCTGTGGCTTATTTTTATTTATTATGTCAGATACATTTAAAAAGAAACAAGACATGACAGTTAGATTGGACAGTATTGTAATGTTTATTTATGCGATGATTGTTTGTTCTTTCGGAGAGATTAATTATGACTTGTTTTTTATATTATGTTTGACACTGCTAAAAAATTCTAGGGTAGAGGAGAAATAAAATTTATGATAATTGCAATTAGTGGTGGGCTAGGGAATCAGATGTTTCAATATGCATATATGATTTCACAAAAGAAAAGGCATCCGGAATGCAATATTTATGGTGATTTGTCAATTATTCAAGACTATCATACTCACAACGGATTTGAATTAGAACGTGTTTTTTCGGATAAAATACATATTGAATATTGCAATGAACAAATTCATGAAAAACTCCGCACGAAAAAGACATTTGTTTATAGAGCTTTGCGGAAGATAGGATTAAAAAATGCTGGTAAGCCGAAGTCAGTGCAAGATAAAGCTAATGGCTTTGATCCATATTTTACGAGTGCGTTTGATGAAAATGAATATTTAACTGGTTGGTGGCAATCCCCTAAATATTTTTGTGATGTTGAAAAAGAAATAAAAAATACATTTAAGTTTCCTGTATTAGAAGACAAAAGGAATGTTCAAAATATGGATATGATAAAACATACAAATTCTGTGGGGATCCATGTAAGAAGAGGAGATTATCTTAAATATTCTGAATATATGAATTTAGGAGAAAGTCAATATTACAATAAAGCTATTGAACATATTAAATCACAAGAGGAAGGAAAAATTACTTGGTTTGTGTTTTCAAATGACATCGAATGGTGTAAGCAGAATTTGCCTTTTGATAACTGTGATAGTTGTGTTTATATAACTAATAATACAGGGATAGACAGTTATAAGGATATGCAGCTCATGGTATCTTGTAAGAAATTGATAATTGCTAATAGTTCATTTTCTTGGTGGGCAGGTTATTTAAATGAATATGGTAAAATCATTGCTCCAGAAAAGTATTTTACTGATAATCAGAGATTTAATAATGATATTTATCCAGAAAATTGGGAGCGTATTAGCGTATGAGAGTGTATGTGGTATGAAAGGAAAAATAGAGTGAAGAAGGTAGCTATATATACGATTCAAACAAATAATTATGGAAATAGATTGCAAAATTACGCAGTACAAGAAGTGTGCAACAAGCTTGGTTATGAAGCTGTTTCTTTAGGAAATTCAGATCCGACACGGGGATTAATTGTGCTAAAAAAATTTCCTTTTCTTGTGAATGCTATCAAAAAAACGAGAAATTTGATGTGTAGCCTAATAAAAAATGATGCGGCATGTAAGTTTTATAAGTTCAATCAGTATATTAAATATTCCACAGACTATATTTCAAATGAATCGTATAGAATAAGCAATTATTATGCGATTTTAGTGGGCAGTGATCAAGTTTGGAATACACAGTTTAAATGGATTTCTGAAAATGCTTTTTTGCCATTTTATCATCCCAAAAAGATTTCTTTTGCAGCATCTTTTGGTGTGGATCATATAGAAAAGAATGATAAAATAGCTGCGTGTTTGAATGACTTTTCCGCATTATCTGTTAGAGAAGAGGCGGGAAGAGAGATAATTAAGGAGTTAACTGGAAAAAGTGCAGCCGTAATTGTGGATCCTACACTGTTATTATCACAAGAAGAATGGCGAAAAATTGAAAGGAAACCAAAAGGTGCAGAGAAAGGATATATCTTAACATATTTTTTATCATCGATGAATGAAAAAGCTAAAAATCTTCTTGAAAAAGAAAAGGGAAATTATCGCATTTATAATTTATTAGATAAAAACGATTTAATTGTAGGAAAAGCCGGGCCATCAGAATTTTTATGGCTATTTGATAATGCAGATCTTATCCTGACGGATTCATTTCATGCAAGCGTATTTTCGTTTCTGTTTGATAAACCATTTGTAGTGTTTGACAGAAACTGGAGTGAGGGAAATATGAATTCTCGATTGGTGACATTGTTATCAAAGCTTGGCTTGGAAAGAAAATATGCAGGATCAGGAATGTCGAATGACATATGGGAGCATGATTATGCACAAAGCTATAAACGGTTGGAAACTGAACAAAAAAAAGCATTGAACTTTTTGAAAGCGGCGTTAGAAGCAGAACAAGGAGAAATATAAATCGTGGCCAAAATTGAAAGAACAAAAACGCAACTAGAAATATTATTTTTGATATTATATTAAAAGTATATCAGATTCTTGTGCCTTTTTTATTGCGCACAGCCATGCTTTATCTCATGGGGGGTCAATACCTTGGATTGAACTCACTATTTACATCTATTTTGCAAGTTTTGAGTCTGGCAGAATTAGGTGTTGGTTCAGCTATGATTTATAATGTTAAAAACAAGGCACACTTGATTCTAAAATGAAATAAGAGTCATAAATGGAGAAAATATGAGTAGAACAAAAAATGCTTCACGTAATATTATTTGGGGAGTTCTTAATAAAATAGTAACTTTAGGAATGCCATTTATCACACGCACTGTTATGATTTATACAATGGGGATGCAATATGTAGGGTTGGGCTCCCTTTTTACGTCGATTCTTCAGGTTTTAAGTTTTGCAGAACTTGGAATAGGAGGAGCTATAGTTTTTAGTATGTATAAACCCATTGCAGAAGGAGATAATGATAAGGTTTGTGCGTTGTTGAATTTTTATAAAAAAATATATAGAGTTATTGGTTGTGTAATATTAGTTGTTGGATTAATAATGATGCCATTTCTTAAATATTTGATTGCCAGTGATTTGCCTGAGGGTATTAATTTGCAGTTGCTTTTTTCTATCTATCTGTTGAACAATGTACTTGGATACTTCCTTTTTGCATATAAGCAGTCTTTATTTACTGCATCTCAGCGTACAGATATGATAAGCAAAATAGGAATGGGTCTGCAGCTGTTTTCCAGTGTCCTGCAAATTTTAGCATTAACGCTGTTACACAATTACTACGCTTATGCAGCTGTTATTCCAGCTATAACCTGCATAAATAATATTTGCGTTGGTATTCTGACAGACAAATACTATCCTCAATATAAGTGTAAAGGAAAGATTGAAGATGAAGAACTGCACTCCATAGAAAAAAATGTTGGAGGTATGGTATTCCAAAAAATCGGTAGTATTGTTTTGAGTTCGGTTGATACTATTGTGGTTTCAGCTTTTCTAGGGCTGACTTCGCTGGCTCTTTATCAAAATTACTACTATATTATAACAGCACTGTTTGGATTCTTAACGGTCATCATGCAGTCGATTATAGCAGGTGTTGGCAATTCTGTGGCATCTGAAACGACTTTAAAAAACTATTTAGATTTCAAAAAATTCAATTTTATTTATATTTGGATAGTCTCGTGGTGTACAACATGTCTATTGTGTCTTTATCAGCCTTTTATGCAAATATGGGTTGGAAAGGACAATATGTTTGGCATGGAAATGGTTGTGCTTTTTGCATTGTATTTCTTTGTACATAAATGGTGTGATATGCTATATGTTTACCAAGAGGCGTGTGGTATCTGGTGGGAAACAAAATTTGTTCCATTTATAGCGGCAATTGTAAATTTGGTGGTCAATATCATCCTTGTTAAAACAATTGGACTTCCAGGAATCCTTATCTCTACGATTGTTTCAGTTATCTTTATATACGATACAGGATATGCAAAGGTACTGTTTAAAACGTATTTTGCATCGGTTGACAAAGGATTAAAACTGTATTGGTGCAGGCAAATCAGGTATATATTGACTGCGAGTGTTGCATGCGCAATAACGGTTATAGTATGCTCTGCGTTTACAATTGAATCAGCATTGCTAAGATTAGTATTAAACGGAGTTGTTTGTGTGGTGATCCCTAATACTATTTTTGTTCTCGCATGGATGCGGCTTCCAGAGTTCGACTATGCCAAGAGTATGCTAATGAAGATAACAAGAAAGCTGAAGAAAAAATGATTAAACAGAGGATTAAAAATTTATATAGACATTTGGTAATAAGTTGCTTGTCAAATCAATCAAAGTTACAAGAAAAAAAGTGGTCTGTTGCTGACAATATCGAGTTTAAAGAGTTTCATAACTGGGTGGATAAATCAATTACATATGAGATAAGCAGAGTGGAGCTTGTGCCTTCTAATGTGAAGCATAAATGGGTTGGTGCGCAGGTTTATCATGATAAAATCTATGCTATACCAAATGACGAAACGTGTGTGCTCTATTATGATGTGGAGCATAATAAAATCAATTATATTACAGGCATCAGCAAGGGGATGTTTAAATGGACAGGAGGTTGCGTGTGGAAAAATGCAATTTATTGTTTTCCACGCACTGCGAATTCATTTCTCAGAATTGATGAAAAAGGCGCAAAGGAAATTCCTTTAACCATTGAATACAAGAAAGAACATCATTATTCTGGTGTGTGTACAAAAGATGGAATCGTATATCAACCACCACGGAATACAAGCCATATTCTTAAAACCAATCTGAATACAGGTGCTTCGACTAAAATCACTATTGTCGATGAAAAATACCGTGTAAATTTTAGATATTGTGGGAGCATTATTCATCCAAACGGTTGTATCTATTTCTTCCCGGAGAATAACGAACGCGTAATTAAGCTTGATCCCAAGACAGATAAATGGTGTTTTATCGGGGATAGAATCTCAACGATGTGCTTTGATGCTAAGCTTGGATTAGATGGTAATATTTATGGGTTTAGTGCATATTGCAAAGGCATCATGAAAATTGATGTGGTCAATGATACGGTTCAGATGATTCATGATGAAATAGAACCGGGTGCATATGGAACAAAGTATGGCATGGATGGTTTTATGTATAGTGTCCCCGGAGATGGAAGTGCTATCTATAGATACGATGTGGAAAGTGATAAAGTAGAAGTTGTTTTTGATTTGAAGGATAAGTCAAGAGCAAAATTTGCTGGCGGGAGCACAAGCACTCTTGGTGAAATCATATTTATTCCAGCAACAGGAGATTCATTATTGAAATTGCAACCAGATAGAATGCGAGATATTCCATCAATATTAATGGAGTTCTTTTTTATGGATTTCTATTAGAGAGAGGAGCCTTTATGAGTCTGAAGAAAATGATAAAGAAAATTATAAAACCGGAGCCAGTAATATATTCGCCAGTATATACTTTAGGTGAATCAAGACAATTAGAGAAAAGAAATATTGTAATAACAGGTGGCGGCACTGGAATTGGAAAGGCAATTGCGATTACCTGCGCTAATAGAGGTGCTAATGTGATTGTCATTGGAAGGAATGAGGATGAGCTTCAATCTGTAAAGAATCTAATTGGACCTCAATGTAAGTATGTTGTTTTTGATTTAAATTCTAAAATAGAAGAAGAATTTTTTGACAAGATATCAGAAAAACCTATAACAGACTTGGTAAATAATGCTGGTATCTATATTAATTATAATTCGTTGAATTATTCATATGAGGATTTTGATAAAATACTTAGTATAAATTGCCGAGCTCCGTTCATGTTGTCACAATGCTTTGCAAAGTATTTGATAAGAAATCATCAGAAGGGATCGATTGTATTTACATCATCTAACAGATCTTTAATGGGAGATGATGGTCCTTATGGTATGTCAAAGGCAGCTGTCAATAACTTTATTGAAGGCTTTGCTAGAGAAAATGTAAAATATGGGATTCGGGTAAATGGAGTTGCTCCTGGGATGACTGCTTCAAATATCAATCACATTGACCCTAATGGAAATCTTTATAATGAGAGTGTTCGCGGAAAAAGAGTTATTCTTCCAAATGAAATAGCAGAAATAGTATGTTTTTTGCTGTCAGATTTAAGTAATTGTGTAACCGGTATAGTTGTTCCTTGTGATGATGGAGATCGTTTAAGATGAAAGATATAGTAGGATTTATTAAACGTTGCATTATACAGATTAGATATCGAACCCAAATGAATGGTTCAGGTAGTATTTATTTTGATGAGGATTATCTGAAGATTAGCAAAACAGCGAAACTTAATCTTGATGGAAGTTTAGTGCTAAATGCTAATAGAATGGGAAGAAATGGTAGATCATCTATCCTTCGTATGGATGAAAATTCAGTCTTGGATTGCGCTGGATTTCAGTTTATGTATGGGGCAGATATTATCCTTTTCAAAGATGCACATCTTGTGCTGGGAAAGAACTCTTTTATAAACAGCGATTGCAAAATCAGATGTCATAAGGAAATCACAATCGGAGAGGATTGTGCAATTTCCCATGATTTTACGATAATGGATTCTGATGCACATGAGCTTAATAGTAGTAGAAATACAAATCCGATCCATATCGGTAATCACGTATGGATTGGCACAAGAGTTACCATTTTGAATGGTGTAACAGTTGGAGATGGTGCGGTAATTGCTGCAGGTGCTTTGATAACGAAAGATGTACCTCCAAGAACATTGGTAGGAGGTGTTCCAGCGAGAGTGTTAAAAAAGAATGTGGAGTGGAAGGTTTGATGGAAAGATTTACAGTGCCAGATACATATGCAGTATGGTCAAAGAATTCTGACACGCGATTTTACAGTACGTCCGGAGGAGCGTTTACGGAATTTGCCAGGGCTATAATTGCAGATGGAGGATGTGTTGCCGGTGCAAAATATAACAATGAAAATTTAGTTGAGCATGACTTGATTGACAACTTTGAAGATATAGAAAAGCTACGCCAGTCAAAATACATGAGTAGTTCGATGGGCAATATTTATAAGAGGGTAAAGGCTGAACTTGTTTCAGGTCGATTGGTTGGCTTTTGCGGATCTCCATGCCAAGTCGCAGGATTATATTCTTTTCTTGGAAAAGAATACGATAACCTTTTCACGATGGATTTTATTTGCCGTGGCATGAATTCTCCAAAGGCATTTAAAGCATGGCTGAATGAAATCGAACATCGTGAAGGAAGTAAGGTTATAAAAGTCTGGTTCAAATATAAAGAGGGCGGATGGAAAACATCACCAAGGCGGACGCGACTAGATTTTGAAAATGGGAGCCACAGGGTATATGAAGATGAAAATAACCTTTATATGCATGGTTATCTGACATCGAATTTATATATTCGACCTTGTTGCGGAGATTGTCACTTTAAAGGTGTACCACGGAAAAGTGATGTAACTTTTGCAGATTTTTGGGGAATTGATAAGGAATTAGACGATGATAAGGGAACATCAATGCTTCTTGTTAATTCAGATAAGGGAAGAGTGTACTTTCAGAAAATCTATAACAATCTAAATGTATTTGAAAAAGATTTTAGTTCGATTTTTGATGGAAACCCGATGTTTACGACATCAGCATCAGTACCGCAAAAGGGACATGATTTCCTTGCTGATCTGGATAATCTGAGTTTTTCAGAAGATTTAAAGAAATACGGAGGGTATCCGGTTCGAAGCCCAATGTGGAAACGATGTTTACATAAAGTAAAACGAATGGTTAAGAAAATACTAAAGAGGTAATTGTATGAATTCAAATATAAATATGCAATGCCCTGTTTTGCATCAATGTAAAACGGACTGTTGTGGGTGTACGGCCTGTTATGCTATCTGCCCTAAGAATGCTATTTCAATGGTGATAGATGAAGAAGGCTTTGATTATCCGAAGATTGATGAAAGCAAATGTGTGAGATGCTACCAATGTGTGAAGGTCTGTCCCATAAAATTGAGTGTAGGTAAAAAATAGTGCAATGCTCGTAAAAATTATAAAAAAAGGAGCATAGGAATATGAAAAATGATGAATTGAGGAGTAGCGGTTGTTAAAAACAGACATATTTGACTATAGAGCATAAAGATAATTTAATCTTTCGTAAACGCAAAATAGCGAGTACCTGTTCAAAATCATCCGATGTGAGATAATAGAC
>SAMEA3387478__coassemble_1923_pt1 | contig 31061 bp, 23 predicted proteins | sample SAMEA3387478__metabat2_high_PE_024 | metagenome-assembled genome bin SAMEA3387478 (sample SAMEA3387478) | Felis catus | biome: Faeces | place: United Kingdom | collected 2012 | reverse complement strand
CCTAGAGTACATCCTGCGAAACGGAGGATTCTGTTGTTAAAAGCGAAATTCCTGTGATTAACCCACAAGCGGATATTTATCTGTCAGTGTTTTTACAAGGGCCTTTGCCTGTTCTCTGTTATCACGGCTTTTCAGCATCAGAGAAATGGCTTCTGCGATCACATCCATATCTTCCGGCTTCATTCCTCTGGAGGTTACTGCCGGTGTTCCCAGACGTACGCCGCTTGTTACAAACGGAGACTGAGGATCATTTGGAATGGTGTTTTTATTGCAGGTAATGTTTGCCTCGTCAAGAAGATTTTCCATTTCTTTTCCTGTTACCCCAAGCTTTTTCAGATCTACCAGCATCAGATGATTATCGGTTCCTCCGGATACAATATCAACGCCTCTGTTCTGAAGTCCTTTGCAGAGCGCCTGAGCATTTTCCACTACCATGCGGGCATACTCTTTAAATTCCGGCTGCAGAGCTTCTTTCAGGCATACCGCCTTGGCAGCGATCACATGCATCAGAGGGCCTCCCTGGATTCCCGGGAAAACAGCTTTGTTAAAATTAAATTTCTTTGCATTTTCTGCGCTGCTCATGATCAGTCCGCCTCTTGGGCCTCTCAGTGTCTTATGTGTGGTTGTTGTTACAACGTCAGCATAAGGGACAGGGCTTGGATGCTGTCCGCCTGCCACAAGACCGGCAATATGAGCCATATCCACCATAAGATATGCTCCCGCCTCGTCTGCAATCTCACGGAACTTCTTAAAATCAATGGTGCGGGCATAGGCGCTGGCACCTGCGACGATCATTTTGGGCTTACATTCCAGCGCAATCCTGCGAACCTCGTCATAGTCCAGGATGCCGTCATCATTTACTCCATAGGAAACCGCATGGAAATAAGTACCTGACATATTTGCCGGACTTCCATGTGTCAGATGGCCTCCGTGGGCAAGATCCATGCCCAGCACGGTATCCCCCGGCTTCAGCATTGCAAAAAATACTGCCATGTTTGCCTGGGCTCCGGAATGAGGCTGAACATTTACATATTCGCAGCCAAAAAGCTCTTTCGCCCTGTCGATCGCAAGCTGCTCGACTTCATCCACACAGGCGCACCCGCCGTAAAATCGTTTGCCCGGATATCCCTCTGCATATTTATTTGTCAGCGGACTTCCCATTGCTGCCATAACAGCCCTGCTCACCCAGTTTTCGGATGCTATCAGCTCGATATGAGAATTCTGACGCTGCACCTCCGCCTGGATCAGATCCGCGATCTCTTTATCTGTCTGCTGAATTTCTTCTAATGAATACATGCTCATCCTCCTTGTAAATATCTTTCTCCGTAACGAAACGTCCATGTCTGCTTCAGACTCTCTGAATCCCTCAGACCTTCCGTGCTTAAAACTGTTACTGCTCTCCGCAACACTAGAATTGATTATACCTGAATCCCCTATCTATGTCAACGAGAAAAAGACATTTGTCCGTCATACAAAAATTTTTGTATTCTTTTTCAATTTTATTAAGTTTTTTTTGACTATTTATGATATCTTTTTTATAATAGAGTGAAGTATTAACATAAAAGGAGCATTTGCTATGAGAGGCTTTGAATATTACACCCCCACAAGGGTGATTTTTGGAAAAGATACACACATGAAGGTCGGCGAACTTCTGAAAGAATACGGATGCAAAAAAGTTCTGATCCATTACGGCAGCGGAAGCGCTGTTTCTTCCGGACTTCTGGATCAGATCAAATCCAGCCTTGCCGAAGCCGGAGTGGATTTTGTCACGCTGGGAGGAGTTGTGTCCAATCCCAGACTCAGTAAGGTTCGTGAAGGAATTGAGCTGTGTAAAAAAGAGCAGGTGGATTTTCTTCTTGCCGTAGGAGGCGGAAGCGTCATTGATTCCTGCAAGGCTATCGGCTATGGCGTTGCCAACCCCTGGACAGATGTATGGAATTTCTTCCTGAAAACAGAAGTGCCCAAAGACTGCCTTCCCATTGGCGCCATTCCCACTATTGCCGCATCAGGAAGTGAAATGAGCGGCTCCTGTGTGATCACCAACGAGGACGGATGGCTGAAGCGTGGAAGCACCAGAAGCGATCTCTGCCGTCCGAAATTCGCTCTTTTAAATCCCAGACTTACTTATACACTGCCCCAGTATCAGACTGAAAGCGGATGTGTGGATATTCTCATGCATACCATGGAACGGTACTTTGTCAATCTGGAAACTATGGAGATCACTGACAGTATCAGCGAGTCCCTGATGCAGACTGTGATCTACAATGCCAGAATACTTATGAAAGAGCCGGGCAACTACAATGCAAGAGCCGAAGTGATGTGGGCCGGAAGCCTGTCCCACAACGGGCTTACAGGCTGCGGAACAGGCGGCGGCGACTGGGCCTGCCATCAGCTTGAGCATGAGCTGGGCGGTCTGTATGATGTGGCTCATGGTGCCGGACTTGCCGCTATCTGGGGAAGCTGGGCACGATATGTATATCTGGAAAACCCGGAACGCTTCGCCCAGTTTGCAACAAATGTATTTGATATTCCCTGCTATGTGGATTTTGAAAAAACAGCGCTGGCCGGCATTGAAGCCATGGAAGATTTTTTCCGCTCCATAAAAATGCCCACCAGCCTCCGGGAGCTCGGTCTTGATCTGAATGAAAAACAGATTCATGAGCTTGCCTTTAAATGCAGTTTTGAAGACACCCGTACCATCGGCGTCTTCAAACAGCTGAATATGAAAGACATGGAAAAAATCTATCTTATGGCGCGCTGACCCTTCCGGTCTGCCTACCTGATAACTGTCTTTTCTATCGAAATAAAGTTTTTGTCAGTATCCTGAAATTTCACCGCAGATTCCTGATCTGTTTCAGAAATAAAGGTGAATTTCAGGATACTTTTTTATTTATGCAGAACAGCACTTTCAGAGATTAGAAAACTTAATCAGCCGGAAGCACACCTGTTCTCTTACAGAGAAATACGTCTCTCCTTTCCGTCATATACAAAACGTTTCTCCACCTTATCTCCTTCCAGGATCACGCGGCATTCACGTCCCTTCAGCCCCTGTGCAAAGGTATGCTCTGCTGCGCCGATTGTCAGGCAGCGCTCATCATCCTTCCAGGTAAGAGAAATCTGGTTATATTTACCCTGCTCATATGCATATCCGTCTCCATCATCCTCATACAGAACAAAGCTTCCGTCAGCGCCCGGATAAATATGGATCTCAAAGGGTGTATCCACCACCTCGTCCGCATAGCGCATTCTCTGCTCCATGGGAATAACAGCTCCGGCCTTTACAAATACCGGAATATGGTCAAGGGAAGCGTCCGCTTCCACCTCTGTGCCCCCCTCATATTCTTTCAGGGTATGGAAATCATACCATTTCGTTCCCGCCGGAAGATAGCAGTTCCAGAGCTTCTCACGGTCAATGGCGCGGCTTTCCCTCTCATAATACATAGGTTCTGTTACCGGGCATATCAGAAGGCTGTCTCCAAACATATACTCATCTCCCAGCGCCGCTGCGCGTTTATCCTGTGCAAAATCAAAAAGCAGGCTTCTCATCATTGTATAATCATCTGTCCAGATTCTTGCTGCACTGGAGTAAATATAAGGCATCAGTCTGTATCTCAGCTCAATATTCTTTACAAGCGCATCATAGAAAGGCTCGCCTGGCCTGCCGAAATTCCACACCTCCCTGGGGGTGTCCGTGCCGTGTGAACGGAACATGGGAAGAAAAACTCCCTGCTCAAACCAGCGCACATACAGTTCTCTGTAACCGTAATCCTCCACGCCTTCCTCGTAATCCCCTCTCCAGAACCACTTTGGCGTTGGATCCTCGTTGCAGGAGCAGCCTCTGTGCTGCCAGTTTTCGTTTACAGTAAAGAAGCCGCCGATATCAAGGGTCCAGTAGGGCATACCGCTCATGCACATATTCAGCCCCTCATGGATCTGTTTTTTCATGGTATCCCAGGAGGCAAAAATATCTCCTGACCACAGGACAGTTCCAAATTTCTGACTGGATGCATAACCGGAGCGCGTCAGGTTCAGAACACGTTTGTCCGGATTGGACTTTCTCTGATTTTCATAAATCCCCTGAGCATGTGCAGCCGCATAAAGGTTTGCCCTCTCTGCCCCAAGGAATCTGCGGTGCTCGTCTCCTACCAGGCGGAAGCGCTCCCATGGCTCTCTTTTAAACTCACCATTCCAGTCCGGACCGGAAAAGGGCTCTGTAGAATCACACCACCAGGAATCAAAGCCGCCGGAAAACAGCTCCTTCTCCGCCTGTTTCCAGTAAAGTTCTCTTGCTTCCTCAGAAAAAGCATTGTAGGTGGCATAATCATAAAAAAGATGTCCTGCCGCCTTCATCTCCTCGTAATCCTCTGTTCCGGAATTCATATTCGGCCATACCGATACCATGGAATGTACATGCATATCGTGAAGCTTCTGATTCATTTCTGTCAGGCTTGGATAGCGTTCTCTGTCCACACGCTTGTTTCCCCATTTGCCTGGCTCCCAGGTATTCCAGTCCTGTACCACACAGTCCAGAGGAATGTCAAGATCACGGTATTTCTTTGCAATGCCAACTACCTCGTCCTGAGTTTTGTAGGCTTCTTTGGACTGCACATAGCCAAAGGACCATTTTGGCAGCATCACGGCCCGGCCTGTAAGAAGACGGAAGCCTTTGATGATCTCATCCAGGTTTTCTCCTCTGATAAAATAATAATCCAGCTGCTCGATCATATCCAGATACAGCCAGGAGCCTCTGCAGTCGTCGTTAAAGGTCATCAGGGAGCCGCAGTCCACCAGGATTCCATATCCCCTGTCCGATATCAGGAAGGGGATCGGGATGCGCATATTATGCTGATAAAGGTACTGAACATTTCTACGATAATCGTAAATGCCTTCCTCCCCCTGTCCAAGGCCGTGAATGTGCTCGTCCGGCTGCCAGCAGAAATTCAGTTTTCCGTGAAAGGCCATGTGATCCTCCACAGCCTTCAGATTCTGCACAAAATTCCTCTCGCCGTCTACGGTCTGAACTCTTTTGATAACAGGCTCCTCACCCCCTGTAGAATATACCATAAGAGGAGCCTCTGTCAGTTCCTTGCATCCCTCCTTCAAAAGTACACGGCCGTCATCAGCATTCCGCCATACAAAGCCTCCGTTTTTGCTGTCAGCCTCCAGAACCACTCTCTCTGTCCGGAAAACAGTTTTTTCTCCGTCCTCACTGACACTAAAAGAGCTTTCCGGACATACCTTAATGCCAACAGGTGACTTTTGCTCCCAGTTCTCTCTTTTTGTGTAAGAACATCTGATAATATTGTCACGTACTGCCTGAACCCTGCAGTTTCCATCCTTTAATCGAAATTCCCATTCATGTTTCTGCATAATACCCATAATACTTCTCCTTTATTTTCAGATTAAGCAGAAAAAGGGCATCAGCCCTTTACTGCTCCGGCGGTCTGTCCGCCTACGATATGCTTCTGGCACACCAGATACATAATGATAACCGGCAGACAGGTCAGAAGAATGTCCGCACAGATCAGGTTCCAGCTCTTTGAATACTGTCCGAAGAAATTGTATACAGCCAGTGTCATGGGCCATTTTTCGGAAGAATTCAGGAAATACAGAGGCATTACGAACTCATTCCATGTATTCAGGAAGCAGAGAACTGCCGCTGTCACCATACTTGATTTCATCATCGGCATGACAATATTAAAGAAAAGTCTCCAGGGTCCGCAGCCGTCCAGCACTGCCGCCTCATCCAGATCCACCGGAACCTTTGACACAAAGCCGTACAAAAGGAATACAGAAAACGGAAGCTGCATTGCCACATACAGAAGAATGATACCCAGCCTTGTATCATTTAACTGTGTCACCTGCATCACTTTCATCAGAGATACATAGTTAATGGGGATCACAATACCCAGAACCATGTACATATACAGTCTGTTGTCAGCTTTTCCCCGTCTTCTGGCAAGTACATAGGCTGCTATGGATGCAAGGATTACAGTAATGACCGTTGCGCAGCCTGCATACAGAAGACTGTTCAGGAAGCTGGTTCCCAGCTTTCCTTTTTCAATCACAACTGCAAAATTACTGAACTCCCAAATCTTTGGAAGCGTCAGAGACAAGGTAAGGGCCTCAGAATCCGGTTTAAATGCATTGATCACGATCAGAAGAAGAGGGATCAGCATGATCAGGGAAAAAATCCATGCAAGGATATTTTTTAATATTGTCAGAATGGTTTTCTTGGTTTTCGCATTCATTACTCGATCACCTCATCTTTCGTCAGAATCTTAATCATAAAGTAGCCTACGATCACCATAAAAATGAACATAACGGAACTGATAGTGGTGCCCTGTGCATACAGGCCCTGGGAAAACTGCTTAAATACTGCAGTGTACATAACCTCTGTTCTGTGTCCCGGTCCTCCGTTTGTCAGCGCATGAGGCAACGTCTGCTCTTGATGTTTCTGTTCAGCAAACAATTATTGAACTGATTACAAAGCTTCAAAAAGAAAAAAATATTACCATTGGCTTTATCTGCCACGATATTGCACTTGTTCAGTCTGTATCTCACCAGATTGCAGTTATGTATCTTGGAAATCTTGTGGAAGTTATACATGGAAGAGAACTTTTAGCAAAAGCAGTACACCCTTATACAAAAGCTTTAATGGATTCCATTTTTGATATAAATATGGATTTTTCAAATCCCATAGAAAGCATTAATGGCGAAACACCAAGCCCTCTGGACCTGCCAGAAGGCTGCCCTTTTCAGGGAAGATGTCCCCACTGCATGGATATTTGTAAGAAAGAAAATCCTGCCCTGATAGAAATAGAAACAGATCATAATGTTGCCTGCCATTTATTCAAAAAAAGCAAAGGATAGATTCTATGAAAAAAAATGATCTGATCCATGGAAATATTGCCAAAGCTCTGCTGCTGTTTGTCCTGCCTCTTATAGCCGGAAGTCTGATCCAACAGCTTTACACAACAGCAGACGCTATTATAGTAGGTCAGTTTACCGGAAAGAATGGTCTTGCTGCCATTGATTCAGTACATACACTATTCAAATTTCCAATTAATTTTATGAATGGTCTTGCTGCTGGTGCAACAATCATCATTTCCAGATATTTTGGTGCAAAGGACAAAAAAGTTTATATTGCGCTGTACATACCGCACTTTTAACTGCAGTACTTCTTGGAATCATCTGTACACTATGCGGAGTATATTTTACTCCACGCCTGCTTGACATTATGTCTGTTCCAACTGATATTTATCATGATGCCCAGATTTACTGTCAAATTTATTTTTCTGGATTATGGGCAATGATTCTTTATAATATGACGGCCGGAATTTTGCGCGCATTTGGAGATTCCAAACGGCCACTGTACGTTCTTATTTTATCCAGTATAATAAATATTGCCGGAGATTTCCTTCTGGTTGGTGTTTTTAGTACAGGCGTGTGGGGTGCTGCTGCAGCAACTGTCCTTTCTCAGGTTATCAGCGCATTTGTGGTATATGGTATTTTGAAAAAATCTGATTTCATAGAAAAAAAATCAGCATATTTAATCATGGAATCTGCCGCAAGCATATGAAAATGATGCTACAAAAAGGATTTCCGCTTGCGCTTCAGTCTATGCTGTTTCCTGTTGCAAACTCTATTATACAGGCAAGCGTAAACACAATGGGAACGGACAGTATTGCTGCATGGGGAATTTGCGACAAACTTGATATGATTATCTGGCTGATTGCTGATTCTATGGGGCCAGCTATGACTACATATGCAGCGCAGAATATAGGTGCTGGCAAGGTTGACCGAGTAAAAAAGGTACTTTTACGGGTGCAGGATTGTCTATTATTTCTGTTGGTATTACAAGTTTCTTTTTATATTTTGGTTCAGGAATTCTGGGTCCATTATTTATCGCGGAAAAAGATGTTCCTGCCCTTATTCCTCTGGTTATAAAATATATGCAGATGATGGCTCCATTTTTTATCTTCTATGCAATTGCAGAAGCATTTTCCGGTGCCTGCTGTGGGATTGGGGAAACACTAACACCCATGATTACAACCCTGCTTACAATTTGTCTTCTTCGAATTATCGGTATTTGGACTGTTTTACCCAAGTTTAATACAATGGAGACTATTGTCTGGATTTACATTGTCTCCTGGATAGTATCAGGAATCGTGTTTGCATTGTTGTTTTGCATAAAATTATATAAGAAAAATCCCTAACTGCAATATTATGATATTGGGGCAGAACATAGTATTTTCTGTGTCTGCCCCTCTAAACGAAAGTTCATAATTTTATTTTCAACTGGCATTTTTCACTGTCCGATAGTCTCGAACTTCCATCAATTAGAAACGTGAAACGTCATCTGCAGCAAAAAACCGCAGCCCGGGCCGTGGAACCCTTTTGCTGCGGTTTTTCTGTGTTACAGAATATATTTTATTGGAATTCAAAAGTAAACTTTATTTATCTTCCCAGTGACTCACAGAAAGTGCCTTTGACATCGCTCCAGTTCTTTTCTGCATAATCCAGAAGATATACTGCCTGCTCCATGGACATTTCCGGGAACAGAAGGAAGAGGCTGTGAGAACCGTATTTTTTTACAAGACGGTCTACGTTTCTGATCCAGTCCTCAAACTCTCCGGAATAAACCTTTACCCAGATGGATTTTCCTGCTGCAATAGCTTTGTCATAAATCACATCCCAGTCCGGAAGAGTTCCGTCCGGGCCGGCATCGCCGCTGGTCCACTGCAGAGCATCAATTCCGTCAATTTCCATCAGAGCATCCATGTGCTTGATCGCCTGCGGTCCGTCCAGATGATAAAGAACATGATCCACATTTTCAGACTGTGTTCTCAGTGAAGGCTGGATGTATTTCCGGAAATCCTCCGGTGACATCATGGCTGAGAAATCACACTGCAGCTTCACGGTTCTTCCCGGTCCCCAGATCTGGAACACAGTGTATGCGTTGCCGCCTTCCTCGTCTTTGATGGCATCGTAGAAACAGTCATAATAATCATAGTAAACATCAGTTACTTCCTGTATACGCTCGCCTACCTTTTCCGGCTCATCCAGAAGGTCGAACAAGGTTTCCTGGGCTCCGCGAAGGGATGCCAGAACATCAATATTCTCCATCAGGTCAGGCATATCTACATAAAAATCATTTCCAGCCAGTTCACAGCAGCTTTTCACAAGATTGATATGTTTCTTAAACCATTTATTTTCCGGATCAAACTGAAGCTTCGGAACACCGTCCCAGCCGTCCAGACATTTGTTAAACCATACGGTGTCTTCTTTAAAGCCGATCTCGGATCCAAGATAGGCTGCCAGAGATCCCGGGCCAAAGTCAACATTCAGGTTCGGGAAGCTCTCGCCAAGGAATGCGTGAGTGTCACAGAAGAAACGATAACGGTCTACGATTCTCTGAGGATCCTGATATTTATCCTCCATATCCTTCCACATCAGCTCATCCGGCATATTGTAGTATTTGCCCTGGCAGATCTGCCCCAGATATCCGCCGTCTACAGGAGTTCCGTCAGAATACTGTTCAATCTCCGGTCTTCTTGCGATCACGCACATCAGCGGACGGCCTGTGTTCTTGTGAGCCCAGTAATTACGGAATTTCTCTTTTGTTTCTTCCCAGTTCAGCTTATAGCCTTCTCCCGGACCGGGAAGACGTACTTTGCTGATATCTACTTTTGTTTTGTCAAAATTCACCTGAACTGCAGCTTCTTTTACAGGCGCAGCTTTCTCTTTTGATGCTGCTTCTGTTTTTTCTGCCGCTCTTTTTTCTTCAAAAGCTTTCAGTTCTTCCTCAGTAAGGTCAAATTCTCCGGCTGCGGCCTTTGCACAGAAACCGGAATCCGCATATTTTTTTGCCTGCTCTGCTGCAGATGCCGCATCCTCGGTATATGCGTCTGCGCCGATCTCATCAGCAAACTCCTGAGTGATCGGAGCTCCTCCTACCATAATTTTAATTCTTGGACGGAAAGGCTGCTCCAGAAGAGCTGCAACTGTGTCGCGCAGAGACGGCATGGTTGTAGTAAGAAGCGCGGATAGGGCAACGATCGTTGCATCCTTATGTTCATTTACTGTATCAATAAAGGTCTGGATGGGAACGTCCACGCCAAGATCAAGAACCTCAAATCCGGCGCTCTCAAACATCATGCCCACCAGATTTTTTCCGATGTCGTGAAGGTCGCCTGCCACAGTACCGAGAATGATCTTTCCTGCGCTTCCCGCCTCTCCTGTTGCAAGATACGGCTTCAGCACCTCAACACCGGCCTTCATAGCGCGGGCTGCAGCCAGCATCTGCGGAACAAAGATGATCTCTTTTTTGAAGTTCTCACCTACCACAGCCATAGCTCCGATCATACCGTCATTGAGAATTGCTGTAGGATCGCAGCCTGCGTCAATGGCATCCTGCACACATTTTCCGATTTCTTTGTTTTTACCGTCCTGAGTTGCCTTAAAGACTGCCAGCATCTTCTCGTCTGCCGGTGTCTGCGATGCCGCTTCTGCTTCTGACTCCTGAGGTCTGTCCTGGAATTTCCCGATATAATTCAGGCAGTATTCATCTCTTTCCAGAAGAGCGTCTGTAGCATAGATCATTCCGATCATATTTTTGTTGGTTGGATCTACGATAGCGCTATCCATACCTGCATTCATGGCAAGAACCATAAATGCCTGATTGATATTTTTTCTTACAGGCAGACCAAATGAAATGTTGGAAAGTCCGCTGGTAATATGAATTTCCGGATATTCCGCCTTGATCTGACGGCAGCAGTCTGCAAATACAGTAAGTGCAGTCTCATCTGTTGACAAAGTTACTACCAACGGGTCAATATGTAATCTTGACGGAGCAATTCCGTACTCTTTTGCCTTTTCCATGATTCCATGGAAAACCTTCATCCTGCGTTCTACAGAATCCGGGATTCCGTCATTGTCGCAGAGAAGAGCAACACATTCCCAGTCTGTATCCGCAATGACCGGGAAAATCCTGTCAATTTTGTCTCCTTCCAGGGAAACAGAGTTTACCAGTCCCGGTCTTTTACAGAACGGGATCGCTGCTACGCAGGATTTTGCACTTGGACTGTCTACACAAATCGGCGTATCTGTTACCTCCTGTACAAGATCAATCATCCATTTTAAAGTTTCTACTTCCACGTCCTCCTCAACAGAAGCACACACGTCCAGAAATGTGGCGCCCGCTTCTGCCTGTTTTCTGGCTCTCTCTTTGATAAGTTCCGCATCCTTATCTGCAATGGCCTTAGCAACTGACGGAATGGAACCGTTCAGTTTTTCTCCAATGATTATCATGGCATACCCTCCTGTATGTTATTACTGAGTTTATTTTGCCCCAGGAGAGCTTGTATTTTCTTCTGCTATTTTTTTATTTATGTGTACTATTTTAATTTTCTCAGTTACATATTACAGGCATTTAAAAGAAATCCCTCTGCACTGCTGAAATTTTCAAGCTTTGTAACCAGAATATGACATATTTTTCTGACTGCAAATGATACAATACAGTTGCTGCCGAACCTCCAGCAGAAAGGAGGTGAATGCTGATGTCAGAACTTATCATGACGTTTTTTGTTTCTGTCGCAGCAGGTATAGTTAGCTACTATATCTGCAAATGGCTGGACAAAAACAACAGGCAGTAACAGCCTCAAGGTCTAAGCCTCCTTACATAAAAGGAATAGAAAACCCCGGAAGTGTAGCAGACTTCCGGGGTTTTCGTTTTCGCTAATGTCAGAATCATAACGTTTTTAGCTACTATCAGTATATGCTCCTCCTGCCTGAAAGTCAACAAAATCTCATCGACACCATTCGACAACAGTAACCCTCTGACAATATTTTATTCATTTTCATCTGCTGATGATGATACAAAACCATTTTCTGACTCTTCAGATTTTACTGCATCAAGATAAATCTCCATCATAGCCTCCTGATAGGCAGCTCTTTTCTTCTTTTTCATGCACTCCCGGATTTCCAGAAGCTCGTCTATATATACCTGTTCCAGCTTTTTAAGCCGTCTGGGATTCAGTTCCACTTCGGACAGAAACTGCAGATACCATTTTTTATCATATTTCCAGAGATGAAGACTTTCACCATATCGTTCTTTCAGCCTCTGAGCAATTAGGATACCTTCTGGGTCAAAATCCCCTGCATAAAAGAATCTGTGACTGCCCTTCAGGCTGTCCAGCAGAAGCAGAGCGGCAAGCCTTGGCTGTCCATTGATACACACAGCCGCACATTCCGGATATCGGGCTGTCAGAACAGAAAATACTGCCGGATTTTCTACTACATAAACCTGTTTCCGCTGCGCCCTGATAACCTCAATACTGCCCATGGTGTGCAGCGTCAGACGCATGGGTTCCTTCTCAAGAAAAAATCCTTCTATTCCCCTGTGAAGACTTCCATCTCTTTTCCAGCCCCGGATACCATAAGCCAGAACCTCATTAGACAAATCGTCTCTCAAAAGCCCGCACTGATAAAAAAGGCGGTTCTTTTCCTCTGCACCTGTCATTTTCTCTGAGTCTGTGTCCGACAACTGCCATGAAAAAAATGCAGTCAGTAATTTTTCGGCAGCAGTACCTGCGTCAAAATAATGAGGATTGCCTGTGACCTTTGCAGAAAATACAGGAAGCAGTTCTCTGCAGCCGTTTCCTTCTCTAAACATTTCTGTAAGTCTCTGAACTGCAGCCATAAAATTCTCCAGCACACTGCGAAATGTCTCCGGATCACCTCCATACTGCTGAATCAGAATTTCATAACCTGGAAGGTGATTTGCCAGAACCAGCTTCAGCCATACAGAAGCCGTATTTCCCTGAGATTTTTTTATAATATCATTGAAATAAAAAGCTCTTTTTTCCAGTTCCTTCTGTTTTTCTTCTTTTTTTATTACCAATGGCTGTTCAAAATATGCTTTCAGCAGCTCTTCTCCCGAAATTCCTGCAAAACGGCTGTTCTGAAGCCTTTTTTCAAACACCTGCGCAGAAATTGTCACAGTCCTGCTTTCTGTATAATCCTTTTGAAAAAAGCCACTGAGCTGAGCCTTCTCCTCCTGATCCAATCCGGTCAGCGTTATCTTACCGCCCAGATATCCCAGTCCGGCATATTTCTCTCGCCATTTTGAGAAAAACTTTTTATAAACCGGACGCTCACGAAAATATTCCAGACATTCCTTCAGGTTTTTATTTTTCTCTCCTTCTGTCATTTCCTATGACCTCTGTTCCGTACTTCCTGTTGTCATGATCTTTTTCTTTCCATTCCAGATATAGCGGATCACAGAAACAAACTTTGCATTTTCCGGTCGGATCAGCTGATAAATTGCCAGTCCCGGAACCGTATCATAATCGCCCCACAAAATCTGAGAATTGATCATAAAATTAAATTCAAATTCCACCATCAGACGGAACATATCCCGGATATTGGTTTCATCTACACCGGCAAAAGCCTCGTCAAGAGAAATCAGCCTTGGCGCATCCTCATTGGCTCCTGCATATTTTGCCACCACTGCTGAAAATAAAGGAACATACATGGACATGGCTTTTTCTCCTCCGCTGAAGGTAAAAAATACTCTGTCTGTCAGCTCCCGCTTCTTCTCTCCTGTTTTCTGGCACTCCAATTGAAATTCAAACCACTTTCTGTAGTCCAGTACCTCCCGCATAGTTGCATGGAAGGACTGAACTGCGCCGGTTTCTCCTGAAATTTTACGGGCTTCCTCAATTTTTGACCGAAAATGACGGGAAAGGCTCTCAACCTCTTCCTCCCTCATAATCTCCGCATCCTTCTGAAGCAGCTCCACCAGAGATCTGGTATCCAGCTGATCTTCTCTTTGAGCCTGCTTATTCTTCCAGCGAAGACTTAATTTCAATCCGCTTGAGGTCTGCATGGATTCCATAAGTGTATTCATTTTTTCTATCCAGCGCCTGCTTGCCTGGATCTTTATCCTGATTTTTTTACTGATTGTGTTTGCAAGTATATCCTCAAACAGCTCCCGGTCTCTTTCATTTAAAAGAGCAGACAATGATTCCGCATCTTCTGTCAATTTCCGGATCAGTTCCTTAAAAGTCACTGATATTCCCCGATATTTTGCCGAAATATCAATTCGCTTTACACTTTTTTCATAAAACAGACTGTCCTCATCCAGATCACCAAACAGAGACAACAGAGTAATCTGATAATCCAGAAGATATCCCCGGTTCTGATGATAAATCTCCTGAAGATTTCCAAACAGGTCGCTCTGTTTCTTATTTCCAAAGCCTCCTGCAAACATCCTGCACACCTTCCGCGCCTGATCATCCATATCCTCTGTAATTACAAAATTTTTTTCCACATACCCTAAATTATATTCTTTCTGGAAAATATACTGATACTTTTCCTGTTTCTTCAGAAATTCCTGTTTCTTTATACCGTTTTCCTTGATTTTTTCTTCAAGCGTCTGGATTTCACCTTCCAGGGCTTCCTGTTCCCTTACACTGTTTTCCCGTTCTTTCGGAAGCTGCAAGAGACGCTTCATGCAGAAATCCAGGCGTTCCTGTATCTGCTCATAATCCGTAAGCTCCAGCTGTTTTCTCACAGAATCCAAAAGCCCCTCCAATTCCCGTATTTTCTGCTGAATCCGAATTCTTTCATACCGTATTTCGTCCAGATCCTGTTCCAGCTCCTCCAGATACGCTTCCTGACTTTCCACAAATCGGAGACCATTCTGATAATTTCCCCATAAAACCTGGAGACTAGCCAAAAGCTCCTTATAATTTCTCAGCCCATCCAGCGTCTGTACAAACAGCTCCAGACGAGGCGTTAAATATGCTTTTGAACAAAGCTCCCTGACCTTAATCCGAATCTGATCCAGATTTTTTCTTTCTTTTTCCGTAATGATCTGCTGTTCTCCCAGCTGTCTTACCGAAATTTCCAACTTATATTCACACTCTGCCAGGGCCTTTGCCGCTGTTTTCAGATCATCCTCTTTTGGAAACTCCAACCATTCTCTCTGAAGCCTGTTCCTTCTTTCTTCATTTTGCACTATAGCTTCTTCCAGCATCCGGATTTCTTTTTCTTCCTGTTCACAAAGGACTGTCAGCTCTTCTATCTTACTTTTCCTGTATTCTTCCCGGGCACGGGCACCAATAAAACGCGCTTTATACTCCTTTGTAACCGTACCCTCCAGCACTCCAATCCGGTAATTTCCCTCTCTGTCAATCCAGGAATGACCGCTCTGCTCCTCCCGGCTTCCAAATCCTATTGCTGAAAGAATATTGGAGATGCTATGATATAAAAGAATATCCTGCTCTCCATTATCCACGTCCAGGACCTGAGTCAGATTCTCTTTCACATGGGAAACGTCACTGAAAATATATTTGTCGCAGACGCCTGGGTCCAGAGAATACACCTGTTCCCGATATTCCTCTGAGATAATCAGGGCATCCAGAACTCCCATATTCATAAGAGCCTCTTCTATGCGGTCTGCCTGTTCTCTAGTTAATCCTGTGTCAAACTCTATGATTTTATAAAACTGCTGATAGGGTATTCCCTGTTCCTTCAGTCTTCTTCGATTTTGTCTTACACATTCTGGCTGCTCCGGTTCCGGATCTTTTTTATTATTCCAGCTTTCAAGTTCTGCATTTAATTCTTCAAAGGATTCCTGTGCTTTGCCATGAGCCTGTTCCAGTTGCAGCTTTTCCCGGTTCAATTCATTTTCCTTACTGAACAGAATGCCTTTTACAGAATCACGGATTTCCAGAAAGTCCTCCCCTAATTCATACTCCTGAATTTTTCGGGTCATTTCCCTCAGTGCATCCGGTTCTGGTTTTAACTCCTGATTTTCGTGAGCCCAGATATAAATTTTTTCTGTCAGCTCTGCCTTTGTCTCCTGAAACAGTTTTTCATACTGCTGGACTGATCTTTCCGCCTGATCCCGCTGCTGCTGACAGACATCCAGCTCTTTCAGGTATCTGTCATATCGATCCTGACAGTTTTTTTCCTCCGTAAGCCCCTCTTTTCCTTCTTCCACCTTGTCTGTATATTTTTTTAATAAAGCATTGTGAGATGAAAACGAATAAGAAGGATTCCTGTCTTCCAGAAGTTCTTTCCTTAAAAAAGAAAACTCATCAAAGGGGATATCTTCCATTTCCTCTTCCATTTCATCCAGACAGCCTTCCATGTCAGCCCAGATAGTTTCATTTCTCTCATTTTCCTGTCTGAGCCTTTCCTTTGCATCCAGATGTTTTTCTTTTTTCTCCTGTTCCTGAGCCTCTTTTTTTCTCTCTTCCTTCCGCTTTTCATCCAGATCCTGCGTCAGCTTTATTTCCTGATCTTTCAGCTTTGCCGCATCACTTTCCGCAAGAGAACTGCTTTCTTCTTTTAATACCGTCTCCTCACATGCCAGAGCTTCATAATGCTGCTTCTCCTGAATCAAAAGCTCCTCCCTGTTCATAAGACTCTCTGAGAGCTCCTTTTCTGTTTTTTCACAATCCTCAAGATTTTTCAGAGCCTCCGTCAGCATCATAGCCTTGTCGTACAAGACAATCTGATTGTACTGATCATATACCTTTTCAATCTGTCTGGCAGCATTTATGCTCTCATTCAAAGAATCCAGATTTGTTTTCAGGCTGTCCATGTTTTCAATTGCTTCTGACATAGGGCGCAGATCATCTTCCGACAGAGTCTGCAGAGAACTGCTGAGGATTTCATTGATTACTGTAGGCTTAAAATCCTTTGATAATTTAGGCGTACGAAGCTGGATCAGAAGCTCCAGAAACTCCCTGTACTCCTCCTGAGTCTCAAACCCAAACAGAAGACGGTTCACACAGGCCGCATATTCTCCCTGGGTTTCCATTACCTTTCCGCCGTCGCCAATACGATTTTTCAGTTCTGCCTTTGAGCAGGTAATACGGTTGTCCACATCCTTATACAGAAAAACATCTTTTCCAACCCGTCGGTTGTCTGTAATACAAAAATACCAGGATTCCAGCTTTTTATTCTTTCTGGCGCGGATTCCTAGTCCAAGGGTCATGTATTCCTCACTTTTCATGCGTTTAAATTCCATATAAAGATAGCCGGTCCGTTCTTCCCGGTCATCACCCTCTTCCAGAAGATAATTTTCCATTTTTCTTGCCCTGGAGCCAAAGGGATCCAGACGTTCCGGTCTCATATTTCCGTCCAAAAGAAGCGGAATAAGGCTCTGCATGGTAACAGATTTTCCTGAACCATTTGCTCCCCTTAGCAGCATACGGCCGTCCAGAAAATCAAATTCTTCTTCATCATAATACCAGAAATCAATCAGCCCCACCTTGCTGATCTGCCACTTACTGTTATTCATTCTGTCCTCCTTCTAATGAGAAATCTGCCGGGTAAACTCCCATGATCTTTCCTGCTGCCTGTCTTATAACAATCTCATCCTGTTTTTCTTCTATAAGCATTAATTCTTTCATATAGTCAGCCATCTCCCGATAGATTTCTCCAAAAGTCATTTCCCGATATGTTTTATTCCAGGCTGCTCCAAATCTCTCTCTGCATTCTTCTGCAAGTCTCTGAAAGGCTTCCCTTGGAATCCTGATCTGCTCATCAAGAGGAACCTGAATTTCTCCTGTCTGAAGCTTTTCCTGCAGAATTCGGTTAAACAGAAGAACAATATCTGACAAGGTATTTTCCTCCGGAAAACATCTGCCAAGATGGCTGTTTTCATTCAGAATCAAAAACGCACTGTTTCTGTGAACCTGAAGCTCGCAGTCAAACAGCTCGGAGAGTTCTCCCTGTATCATATTTCTGTAATTTCTCACATAGGCGAAATCTTCTTCTGAATCTGAATCCTTATACATGCCCATAGACATCAAAAGTCTCCGGTAAACTCTCTGTCTCCGCACAATTCCCCTGTCCTCATTGACGTCGATCCACTCTTCCTTTTCAAAGTCCTCCGGTGAATGGTAGCCCATAATATCCTGAGTGAAATTTTTCATAAAATATCTGGAAGCACCTGTATTTTCATACAGAACCTCTCCTGTATAGTCCCGGGCAAATCCCTCTTCGCTTCCATCGTCTATATTCAGAAGCCCACAGGCAGTACAGTATTTCATCACCTTGATCATATGACGGCGGTACCGATAAACCGTCCAGTCAATCTGCTCCCCTTCATACTGACTCTGTACATACTCTGTAAGCTCAGACAGCACAAACTGTTCTTCTGCTTCCTTCTCCTCCAAAAACATAAGTACAAGGCAAAAAAACACATACTCCACAGGCTCTTTAAAGTCCAAAATCCCCATCCAGTTTTCCGGCACAGCAGGCATTTTTTCTACCTTGATCAAATAGGGATTTACAATCACCTGATACCCCAGCTTTTCTCTCAAAAATTTCTTTTCCTCACCGGAAGCCAGCTTCTCTTTTACCTGATAATAAAGTTCCCGATCTCTCGACTTCAGGATCCATCTCCGGTTCAGCAAAATCTCCAGTACATTCATCTTAGTCCTTCTCTTCCTCAAATATCATGGTATAGGCAGGCATCTGAAAAGTGCCGTCCGTACAATTCAGAGTACAGTATTCCTGCACATCCGCCTGTTCAATGTAATAAATCTGGCCTTCTTCCGTCTTTGCCCTGTGATCCTTCCTTTCCAGTGCTTTTGACAGCCATAAAAGAAAAATATCTCTTACCTGAGGCTCAATTTCCGGAAGAGAGGCAAACTCCAGACGATTATCTTTGATATAGCTTTTCAGTAGTTTTCTTTCCTGCTCCAGTCTTTTTATTTCTGACGCACGCATTTCTTCTTTTTCTTTTGAATGATCACGAATTCCTGTTCTCTTTGCCTTTTCCCGATAGGTACGGATTCTTGGAGTCAGTGTGATCACACCGGGAGCTTCTTCGTATACGCCGCTGTTAATGCTGTCTGTTTCTCTTTGTAAATTCCCTTTTAAATGAAAAGGCTTCTCTATGCCAAATACAACAGCAGCCAATCTGTGGGCCTGCTGAATATCCCTGCACTCATGAAAAATACGGGCTACTTTTTTGTATTCTTCCCTGCGGTTGGAGCCCTGACTGCTCATCTCACTGATTCGCGCAGCATATCTGGTGATTTTACGGATAATTTCATTTGTGGTATCAAATACCTTCCCAGCCTCAGACTCCGCCCCGTCTTTTCCGGAAAACCATTCCACGATACTCTCCCAGCGACCCTGATTCTTATCAAAAATCATCTGATCATCTATCTCAACATCCATCCGGGGAATAGAAAGCTCATAGGCCGTAGCTTTTTCCAAAATCTGATGCACAGTTTCTCTGTCCATATTCCGAAGCTTCTGTTCAATTGCAGATACGTTTGCCTGAAGCCCTTTTACAAATGACCGCAGATACTCGATCAGCCTGTCCTTAAACAGAAGAAATTCCCTGGTCTTCATCATTTCCTCTGCTTTAACACTGTTCAGTTCACGCATATAGTCCTGATAATTCTGATTCAGACGGATAAAATCATTATTCAGATCATTCCACCATCCATAAAGCTTTTCCTCATTCCGGGAAGCCATTTCTTCCATTTTCTCAAGACTGATCCGCAGTCTCTCCAACAGAGTTGGTTCCAGAGAAGAACCTTCAATGAACAGGTTTTCCACCCGTATTACCATTCGTTCTACTTCTACTGCTGTCTCTGAAAGCTGATAACGAAATTTTTTATTTTTGAACTCCTCAATACTGCTGACCTTTCTGGTATCCTGAATTGTTACCAGGTTTCCCCATGATGCCAAAGCCGCCAGATCCTGCTGACACTGTATCATTGTATATTCTGCAAAAGAAGGATCCTCTTTCAGCTCTTCGAATACCTCCTCCTGATACAGCCAGTATTTCAGTTTTTCGTATTTTAAATAAAAAAGCCGGATGATCGGGCGATATCTTTCTGTGTTTTCTACATTCAGATATTTTGCCTCCATCATCGGCTTTCTCATTTTTTCCTGAATTTTCATTATATTTTCCTCGGGTGTGTCATTTCAATTTTCCCACTTTTGTTACCTTTTTATGATAGCATACAGACAACAGAGATTCAAGAATTTTTCTAAAATCCTTTTTCATATAATCTCAGTTTGGATACTGCTAAAAACCAGCGCTTCCTTGACAATTCCTGTTGCTTTTCAGTATAATTTAGTGTAGTAAACTACAAGAGAATTAAACTAATAAACAAGCGAGGTTTTACATATGAGCGCCACTTCCTCAAAAACACTTCTCACAGAAGGACCAATCTGGAAAAGGATGACTGCTTTTGCCATTCCTATTTTTCTGGGCAATCTTTTTCAGCAGCTTTACAATACTGCTGATTCTCTGATCGTAGGAAATTTTCTGGGCAGCAATGCCCTGGCCGCTGTCAGTTCCTCCGGAAGTCTTATTTTTCTTCTGGTAGGATTTTTTAATGGAATCGCCATTGGAGCCGGAGTAGTAATTGCCCGTTACTTTGGGGCAAGACAGACAAAGGATCTGCAGAAAGCCATCCACACCACCATAGGCTTTGGGCTGATCTCAGGGGTTCTCCTGACGATTCTGGGTATTCTTCTTGCGCCAAAAGTCCTGGTTCTGATGAAGACTCCCACAGACGTACTCCCCAATTCCATCCGGTATTTCCGTATCTATTTCCTGGGTTCTGTGGCTTTTGTCCTCTATAATAATTTTGTGGGTATCCTGCAGTCTGTAGGCGACAGCAAACATCCTCTGTATTATCTGATATTTTCCTCACTGGTAAATATCTGCCTGGATCTTTTATTTGTAGGTGTTTTACACATGGGTGTAGGATCTGCCGCAGCTGCCACGATCATTTCCCAGTTTGTCAGTGCCTTCCTCTGCCTGAACCGCCTGACAAGGAAAAGTCCGGAGGAATACCAGGTATCTCTTGGTAAAATCCAGCTGGATCCCGCCATGCTCCGCCAAATCATTTCCAACGGACTTCCGGCAGGCATTCAGAATTCCATTATTTCTCTGGCAAATGTGGTTGTCCAGTCTAATATCAACAGCTTTGGCAAACTGGCAGTAGCCGGATGCGGCTCCTATTCCAAAGTAGAAGGGTTTGGTTTTCTTCCGATCACCTGCTTTTCTATGTCTCTGACTACCTTTATCAGTCAGAATCTTGGGGCCAAAAAGTATGACAGAGCAAAAAAAGGCGCCCGCTTCGGTATTATCTGCAGTCTTATTATGGCAGAGTGCATAGGAATCATCATTTATTTTGCCTCCCCTGTGCTGATTGCAGCCTTTAACAGTGATCCGGATGTGGTAGCCTTTGGAGTACAGCAGGCTCGTACAGTGACTCTGTTCTATTTCCTGCTGGCATTTTCTCATTGTCTGGCAGGCCTTCTCCGGGGAGCCGGAAAATCCATCATCCCCATGTTTGTCATGATGATCTGCTGGTGCATCATCCGGGTAAGCTATATTACCATTATCGTAAAGCTGATCCCCTCTATCCAGGTGATCTTCTGGGCTTATCCTTTGACCTGGACACTAAGCTCCATTGTATTTCTGATTTTTTATCTGAAATCAGACTGGCTGCATTTTAATTCCCGTGGGTAAAAAGCAGCTGCCGCACGAATATTTCGTACAGCAGCTGCTTTTTCAAACCATTCTCCTGCGACATGCACGTTTCTTAAAGTAACTGCTGCCTGTCCCAAGTACACATAAAAGAACTAGATATATCCCCATTGCAGCGGTGATCATCTGTTCCTCCGGTATCCGAAGCAGCAGCTCCGGAAGGATCAGCGACCAGATATTTGCTCCCATATGAAGCAGAACACTTGCCCACAGGCTTCCTGTGATCTCCAGGAAATACGCAAATACAAATCCCAGGATTCCTGCATAAACAGCCTGGGTAAGATTCATGTGATAAACACCAAAAAATACTCCTGATATCACTGCCGCCGTTGCCACCCTGGTATAATCTCTCAGCCGCAGATAGATCAGCCAGCGAAAAACAATCTCCTCTGCAAGCGGCGCGATCACTCCCATCCAGAAGATGAGCATAAACAAGCTTTTTCCATTTGTGATCTGTGCCATATTTTCCTGATATTCCTGTACATTCAGAACATTTTGCAACAAAGCCACCAGCATATTGGCAAATGTGGCAAGTGACGCTCCCACCAGAAGTAAAAGGATTCCTTCTCCAGGCTTCAGCTTCTTTCCCGGCTGCTCCGGAATCAATCCCCTGACAATTCTTGCGCTTTTATCCTTCTGATAAAACCAGATACAGGGAATCATTGTCAAAAGCGCAGTAATTCCTGTCATCAGAATAGTCTGAGACTGATAAAACTCCAAGCCGTATCCCATGCTGTAGCATATTACTGCCAGAGCTGCATACCCTACGATCTGACTGATAAGAAAATGGATTCCGCAGGGGTAGAGTACCCTCCACACTTTTTTTAAAATACTCTGTTTATGCAGAGGGGTCAGCAGAAAAAATCAACAATTCCCTGTACGGAATCTACAATTTTTAAGGGCTGAGCCTGTTTCAGCTCCTGCTCCGTACCGTATCCATAGGCCACTGCAACACATTCAATCCCGGCCTTTCTGGCTCCGAACACATCATGCTCCTTGTCGCCTACCATGATTACTTCATCCCGGTGATTCTGCATATTCAGACGGGCAAGAACCTCCTCGATCACCTCTGCCTTTCCGGTTCTTTTTCCGCTCATTTCGCTTCCCACAATTTCACTGAAATATCCGGTCAGTCCGAAATGATCCAGGATTTTTTTTACAAAATACTCCGGCTTAGAGGAAGCGACTGCAAGAGTATATCCTTTTTGACACAATGTATCCAGCATTTCTTCCACTCCAGGATAAGGCTGATTTTCAAAAATTCCAACTGTAGAATAGCGCTCTCTGTAATATTCTACTGCTTTTATTCCTGTTTCCTCATCCAGTCCGGCATACTCCATAAACTGCTGCAAAAGAGGCGGCCCTACAAACACCTCAAGCTTTTTCAGATCATCCTCAGGTTTTCCCAGTTTCTCCAGTGCATACTGTACAGATTTTGTGATTCCTTCCCCGGATTCTGTCAGCGTGCCATCCAGATCAAATAAAATTACTTTATACATATGCGCCTCCGATTTTCAGAATTTTTATTTACTGCTATAAATGAGCAAATATCGAATTTTGCATAATAGAATCCGTAATATGCGCACATAAAAGAAAGATTAAGCTCTATATATGCATCTTATAAAGATAAATTCATGATGATTTTGCGCACTTTTTCAAATTTACTCATTTATAGTTTACTGATTATCGGATAGTATATCATGATTTTCCCGGAACGTCCACGTAAATTCCGGCTTCTGTTCCATTATAAGAAAGAAAAGCCACCTCTGTCTGAAATACCTTTTCCGATATCTTCTGTTCCTCTGAAATCTTCAGATAAATCCTGTTTTCCTCCTGACACCATCCAACTTCTTTCCCGTTTACTCTTAAAGACAGAATCTGGATGCTCCCCTTCCGTTTTATATTCAGAACCGGATCTGACGTCGTTTTTATTGTGCCTTTCCAGTAAAGAACTTCCGGTACCGCATGCAGCTGATTCCGGAAACTTTCCGGTTCCTTATCTCTGTCATCTTTTTCTGTTTTCTCTGCCTGATATAAATCTGAGCCTGGACCTGATACAATATCAGCGGCAGCAGTTGGAGAAACTATCGTCACTGGTAACCGCTCTCTGTCAGACGGCATATCCTGCAAATCTTCTGTTCCATCCCGGTTTGTCCCCCCTGTCTCGGACAGATTTTTCTGCTGTTCCGCTCCACTTTGATTCCTTATTTCCTCCAAGTATTCCTCATCTGTTTCTTCCATATTTTCCATGCTGTTTTCCCAGTCAGACACGTTCCCGCTTTCGGGCACAGTTTCCGGCTCTTCATAAATCTCCCCCTGCCAGCTTTCTTCTCCTGACCCAAACATATCCTCATATCCATTTTCCTCAGACTGCTGTTGTTCCCCAAAATCCTGGTCCCCGTCTCCCACTTCCCAGTCAGAGGGAATACCTGTGCTTTCTCCCGGAAGCGTCTCCACATGAAACCCTCCAAGATCCTGAGCAGCGCTTGTCTGTCTAATTGCTGTTACAAGTACAAGAACTGAGATTACTGCCAGAAACTTTCTGTGTACTGAAACCCCTGTCCCATGTTTTTTCCCAGAGCTTTCTATTCTCCTGAAAATATAAGACTTCTTTTTTCTATTTGATTTCACCATTCTTTTCCTCTCCTTTCGCAAAAGATAAGCTATTCAAGTACTGTTTCCATTGTTTTATATTCTTTTCAGAATCACTTTTCATGTCTTTCTTCTCTTTCATCATTTTAAATAATTCCATACTTTCTTTTTCCCTTCCCTGTCTGATCAGAAATAACCCGTACAGAGAATATTCTTTACTGCCTGCCTTTTCCCGGAGCATCTGTCTGTAATACCCTTCTGCCTTTGCCATATTTCCTTCCAGTTCACTATTTCGAGCCAGAAGTGTAAGCACCTGTTTCTGTTGTTCCAAAGCATCATAAATCCTCAGGAATCTCTGCCCGGATTTTTCTATCTGACCTGTAATCACTTTTCTGATTGCCTTTCCCCCTGACCGAAAATCCATGGAATAATACCAGGCAGTGACCGGAGATATAGCAGTTTCCAATTCCGGCATTTCCAGTCTTTGCATTGTTTCTGTTGTCAGAGCCCCCATTATGACTGCAGTACAAAGAAAGCAACACAGTCCGACAGCCGCTCCCTTCCATACTTTCCAGGACAGAGGTTTTATTTTCTGCAACGCATTTTCTGCTTCCTCTGCTGATCTCCAGCGTTTTTCCGGCTGACTGAAGCAGCATTTTCTGATAAAAAATCCAAGTCCCGGAAACTGAAAAAAATATTGAAGTCTGCGCTTCTGACACAGCTCATCTACAGTTTTTCCCAAAGCATAAAAGTCACTGGCAGGAACAATCCTCCCCTGATACTGTTCCGGAGCCGCATACCCCTCTGTTCCCAGACAATAAAAGCTCTGTCTTTCATATCCCAAAACTGCGCTTCCAAAGTCAACCAGATAAAGCCTTCCTGATTCCGTCAGCATCAGATTGTCCGGCTTCAAATCTCCGTAATAAACCGCCGGCTTTCTGGAATGCAGATATTTCAGAATTTGCAGCACCGTACCTGCAATGGACAGAATCTCCTCTCCGGAAAATATTCTTCCCTCGTTCAGATACTGTCTCAGAGATTTTCCCCTGATATACTCCATTACAAGATAACAATGACCATTCTGTTCTGTATAATCAATCATCTTCGGAAGAGAAGGATGCTCCAAAAGCCGAAAAAGCCCTGCCTCACGTTTTTTCTCAGCAGGAAGTTCCTTTACCGCCCGGTATATGCCAAGCTCCAGATCTCTTGCAAGATAAAGATCCCCCTCTCCACCCCTGCCGATCCTTTCCATAATACAATAACGCCCTTTTAAAATAATTCCGGTTAATTCGATATGATCTCCTCCTCTTTCCAGGCGCACAAATTACATGTCTGATCTTTTCATATATCTTAATGAACAACTTTGAAAAAGTGCACAAAAATACTCACGAATTTGTCTTTATAACATACACATATACAGCCTGATCTTTCTTTTATGTCCGTATATTACGGATTCTATTGTGTAGAATTTGATATTTGCTCATTTATAAAAAATAAAATGGGAACTTACCGGATGAACTCCGGAAAAAGAAATCTTGATGTTTGTATTATAGCACAAATTGTTCTTTTCAATTCTTAAATTTTTATAAATAACTTCCGACACACAAGCTGGATCCGCACCATACAATCTTCCTTTTATGAATAAATGCCTGCTGAATCCAGGAGGATACGGCCGGATACAGGCTATCCATGGCAGTCTGCATCCAGAGCCTGGTTTCACATTTATACAGTTTTACAAACACGGAAGCTTCGGAAATTTCCCGGAAACTTTTTTGATGAATTTTTTAAAAAATTTCAAAAAAACATTTGACAAATACAATTCTATCTGGTATAGTATGTTTTGTCAGCGAGGGAAACACCTCACAGAACAGCTTCAAAGCATGCGATAGTGGCGTAGTTGGTAACGCGCGACCTTGCCAAGGTCGAGACCGCGGGTTCGAGCCCCGTCTATCGCTCTTCTAAACCAGAACAGTTTTTGTTCTGGTTTTTATTTTTATAAATTCTAAATCATGTACTATATTTTCTATCCAGATAAACAATACCGGGAGGCAATTAACTGTGTACACTTTCAGCATAGATGAAATAACTGAACATGACCTTCATAAAATTCTGTCTATCTATAACTCAAATCCTTCTTTTTTAAAAAGTCATATAGGTACTACATATATTTCTAAAGACTTTATAGCCCGTGAACTGTATAAAATGAAAAAAATAGGCTTCAAATCTGTTGTTGCAAAAACTCCTGAAAATAACATCATTGCCATAAGTGATTTTAAAACAGCAGAGGAAACTTATCTGTCTCTGTTTATGCTTGATGCAAACTATAAAGAAAAGGGATTTGGAAGCAGAATCTATTGTCAGTTAGAAAATCTTTTCAGATCAGAAGGTTCCACAAAAGTTCGAATTGATGTTGTATATGATTATCAGGATAATTCTCTTGGCTTTTGGAAAAAACAGGGATTTATCCCACACGAAAAAATACTTTTGGAATGGAATGGCTTTAAATCTCATGCAATAAAAATGTTAAAAAACATTTCCTGACTCAGGCAAAAATATGATTTTTTATAACATAAGAACAGGGCGGCTGTACAAGCCGCCCTGTTCTTATATATCCTTAAATATAAAATTTTTAGTGATGGAACAATCTGATTCCTGTAAATGCCATTGCCATACCATATTTATCGCAGGTTGCAATTACATCCTCATCTCTTACAGATCCGCCTGGCTGAGCAATATATTTCACGCCGCTCTTATGAGCTCTTTCAATATTATCGCTGAACGGGAAGAATGCATCAGATCCCAGGGTTACATCAGTCAGCTGATCCAGCCATGCACGTTTTGCCTCTCTTGTAAACACTTCCGGCTTCTCTGCAAAAATTCTCTCCCATGCGCCGTCAGCAAGAACATCCATATATTCCTCGCCAATATAAACGTCAATGGCATTGTCTCTTTCCGCGCGGCTGATTCCCTCTTTAAACGGAAGGTTCAGAACCTGAGGGCTCTGACGGAGGAACCAGTTATCTGCTTTCTGGCCTGCCAGTCTGGTACAGTGTACACGTGACTGCTGTCCTGCGCCTACGCCGATGGCCTGTCCGTCTTTTACAAAGCATACAGAATTGGACTGAGTGTATTTCAGAACGATCAGAGAAATTTTCAGATCACGCTTTGCTTCTTCTGTAAGCTCTTTATTCTCAGTTACGATATTCGCGATCAGTTCATCATTGATCTCAAGCTCCTGTCTTCCCTGTTCAAATGTAACGCCGAATACTTCCTTGTGTTCCAGGGGAGCCGGAACAAAATCAGGATCGATCTCAATAACATTGTAATTGCCTTTTTTCTTGGCTTTCAGGATTTCCAGAGCCTCCTCTGTATATCCCGGAGCGATCACACCATCGGAAACCTCTCTTTTAATAAGAAGCGCTGTATCTTTATCGCAGACGTCAGACAGGGAAATAAAATCTCCAAAGGAGGACATACGGTCAGCGCCTCTTGCTCTTGCATAAGCGCAGGCAATTGGGGAAAACTCTTTCCAGTTCATATCATCCACCCAGTAGATCTTTGCCAGTGTCTCTGTAAGAGGAAGTCCCACGGAAGCGCCTGCCGGAGAAACATGCTTAAAAGAAGTAGCTGCTGCAAGTCCGGTTGCTTTTTTCAGATCTCTTACAAGCTGCCAGCCGTTAAAGGCATCCAGGAAATTAATATATCCGGGTTTTCCGGAAAGAACCTTAATAGGAAGCTCGCTTCCGTCATTCATATAGATTCTGGAAGGTTTCTGGTTTGGATTGCATCCGTATTTTAACTGTAATTCATTCATTACTGCATCCTCCTTATTTGTTCTTATTTACAATAGTTGTTTCATATTTACCTGTTGCAATGTCAATATAGCGCACGAACAGAGAAACCTTATTTTCTTCATTAAGACTGTTCCAGAGAAGATCTGTAAACTCTTTCATATCATTTGGAATCTGAACCAGCTTCGGCTCTCCCTCAAAGCTTGGAAGAGGATTTCCATCGCATTTATATGTGTGAATAAACCGTCCTTCTCCCGGAATTGCTTTTTCGTAGGCAAAGGTATAACGAAGACATGCGTCCGGATTTCCGTTATCGCTTTTCAGAATAGACATTGCATAGCTGTAATTGCCATTTTCAATATGCATCACACCGGAAATACGAGGTGTATAATTAGGTCCGTCCGGCTCAAATTCGCGGCATCTTAAGGACTGTTCAAAGGTCATCTGTCTGTCCATGCCTTCATAAATAGTATCTGTCTGATCTCCGTTGGTAACAATAGTCTTGTTTCCAAGAACACGTACCGGAGCATAAATGATCAGGCTTGGATCTGTAAGCTTGGACGGATCAAATGCCTGTGTACGGATTCCCTCTCCTTCTGTGACAAACACGCGGTTTCTGCTGTTCTCGCTTCTTCCCATAATAAAGTATGCTGCCACTGCTTTTGTTCCGTCAAGAGAACGGCCGAGGATGATTCCTCTTCCCGGATAAGAATTATTTTTCAGTTCATTTTCCAGTGATATCATTTCCATAGTCTGATCTCCTTTTTTCTAAAAAATCATTATATAAACGCGCTGTCCTGGCTCCATGCTGCGTTTTCTGTTAAAAATAAAACAAACCGCCCAGGTAGTCTGTATTTCAGGCTGCCCAGGCGGTCGGCTTATCACTTACTGCACTCCCCACAGGTAATTCCTGTTTTCCGCCAGTCATGCAGTCGTTATTATTATCATATCATATTTTTTGTTTTTTTCAAGAACAAAAATTCCTGATTATTCATCTACGCTGTAGTTCGGAGCCTCTTTTGTAATGTGGATATCATGAGGATGAGACTCTTTCAGGGAAGCTGCAGAAATTTTAATGAACTTGCCTGTTGTTTTCAGCGCTTCAATGTTCTCTGCGCCACAGTATCCCATACCTGCGCGAAGTCCGCCGATCAGCTGGTAAACAGTATCTTCTACATGACCCTTGTAAGCTACACGTCCTTCTACGCCTTCCGGAACAAGCTTCTTGGCATCCTGCTGGAAGTAGCGGTCCTTGCTTCCGTTTTCCATTGCTGCAATGGAGCCCATTCCGCGGTATACCTTAAATTTACGTCCCTGGTACAGTTCAAATGTTCCCGGGCTCTCATCACATCCGGCAAACATACTTCCCATCATGCACACATTGGCGCCTGCTGCAATAGATTTTGTGATATCTCCGGAATATTTGATTCCGCCGTCTGCAATGATCGGCACTCCATAACGGTTTGCAACCTCATAGCAGTCCATAACAGCTGTAATCTGAGGAACACCGATGCCGGCAACCACACGGGTGGTGCAGATAGAACCAGGTCCGATACCAACCTTGACCGCATCAACACCAGCTTCAATAAGAGCTTTTGTAGCAGCTCCTGTAGCAACGTTTCCGGCAATTACCTGAAGCTCCGGATACGCCTCTTTCATTTCGCGTACAGCCTTTAAGATATTCTCAGAATGACCGTGAGCAGAATCCACTACGATCACGTCCACGCTTGCCTTTACAAGAGCCTCAACTCTTGCAAGAACATTAGATGTGATACCAACTGCCGCTCCGCAGAGAAGACGTCCCTGCTCGTCCTTTGCAGCCAGAGGATATTTGATCTGTTTCTCAATATCCTTAATGGTGATCAGGCCTTTTAAGTTGAAGTTATCATCTACAATGGGTAATTTTTCCTTACGGGATTTTGCGAGGATCTTTTTTGCTTCCTCCAGAGTAATTCCTTCCTTGGCAGTGATCAGACCTTCGGAAGTCATACACTCGCCGATCTTTCTTGAGAAGTCTGTCTCGAATTTCAGATCACGGTTGGTAATGATACCTACCAGTTTCTTTCCTTCTGTGATCGGAACACCGGAAATACGGTATTTTGCCATAAGATCATTGGCATCTTTCAGAGTATGCTCTGCGGATAAATAAAATGGATCTGTAATAACGCCGTTTTCAGAACGTTTTACCTTATCTACCTCATCTGCCTGCGCCTCGATAGACATATTTTTGTGAATGATACCGATACCGCCCTGTCTTGCCATAGCGATAGCCATGCGGTGCTCGGTAACTGTATCCATTCCCGCGCTCATAAGCGGAATGTTCAGCTTCACCTTTTTAGTCAGCCAGGTTGTTACATCCACCTGGTTCGGAATCACCTTTGAATACGCAGGAACTAACAGTACATCGTCAAATGTAATGCCTTCACCGATAATTGTACCCATTGTATTTTTTCCTCCCTTGTATGTAATTTTTGCAGGATGTGCTTATTCACACCTGCATGATATTTTGAGTTTGGTTCATAGTGTAGCAAAAAAAAAATACGGTGTCAATCCAAAAAAACTTTGCTGGGCGCTGAATTTTTTATAGCATTTGCCATGGCATCGTCCGGCTCTACGATCACCTTACAGGCTTCGCCTCCGTCACGAATGATGATGCCGAATCTTTTGTGGTCCGGATTTCCTGAAGAATAGTCCAGAACCTTCATTTTCTGGTTGCCGTTATAATAATCCATTCTGTGAGAATTCAGAGGAGCGATCAGGTCTGCCTCTGTAAGATTCAGAGATTTTACTCTTTTTCTTTTTGATTTTGCCATGATCTTATCAATATCCAGTTCCCCGTTTACAAACAGATATTCATACTCAAGATCTGTTTTTGGGATAATAAAATAACATGCCACGCCCAGACCAATGGCAACGATCAAAAGCAGCGGATTCAGAAAAAGTCCTGCTGCCACAGCCACTACAGTCAGTCCGATCATTCCGAATTTAATCAGGGCATCCTTAAATGTGGATTCCTTTTTCACAAGGAATTCCGAGTACAGTTCACTCATAATTCACTCTCCTTACGAGACACGGCTCGTGCTTGTATAATGATATTTTTATTCTAACATAAAAAGGAACCAGCGTCT
>SAMEA3387478__coassemble_1921_pt1 | contig 31581 bp, 26 predicted proteins | sample SAMEA3387478__metabat2_high_PE_024 | metagenome-assembled genome bin SAMEA3387478 (sample SAMEA3387478) | Felis catus | biome: Faeces | place: United Kingdom | collected 2012 | reverse complement strand
CATTACCACCTGTGCGTTCATTATATCACATCGTTATATTTCTATGTCTAAATTTTCTATAAAATCATCTCAGGCAAGATACTTTTTCAGATCATCCACTTTATCCAGTTTTTCCCATGGAAGCTCTACATCTGTACGTCCGAAATGTCCGTAAGCTGCAGTCTGTTTGTAGATCGGTCTTCTTAAATCCAGCATACGGATAATTCCTGCCGGACGAAGATCAAAGTTTTCACGGATGATCTCAACAAGCTTTGTATCAGAAAGTTTTCCTGTTCCAAAGGTCTCCACATTAATAGAAGTAGGCTGTGCAACACCGATGGCATAGGAAAGCTGGATCTCACATTTATCAGCAAGGCCTGCTGCAACAATATTTTTTGCAACATAACGTGCTGCGTACGCTGCAGAACGGTCTACCTTTGTGCAGTCCTTTCCGGAAAAAGCGCCGCCGCCGTGACGGCCGTATCCGCCATAGCTGTCAACAATGATCTTACGTCCTGTAAGACCGCTGTCTCCGTGAGGTCCGCCGATCACGAAACGACCTGTAGGATTGATGAAATATTTTGTATCTTCATCCACCATATCCTCCGGAATAATAGCGTCAAATACATATTTTTTGATGTCCTCATGGATCTGCTCCTGAGTAACCTCCGGATCATGCTGAGTAGAGCATACCACAGCATCAATACGAACCGGCTTGCCCTCTTCGTTATATTCCACAGTAACCTGAGTCTTTCCGTCCGGTCTTAAATAGCTGAGAGTTCCGTCTTTGCGGATCTTTGTAAGCTGACGGGCAAGCTTATGAGCCATGTTAATAGCATACGGCATATACTCCTCTGTTTCATTGGATGCATATCCGAACTGGATACCCTGATCCCCTGCACCAATGGCATCGATCTCATCCTCGCCCATTTTTGCTTCCAGAGCCTTGTCAACGCCAAGGGCAATATCTGCAGACTGCTCATCAATAGCAGTGATAACTGCGCAGGTATCTGCGTCAAATCCATATTTGCCACGGGTATATCCGATCTCTCTTACAGTATCTCTTACGATTTTCTGGATATCCACATATCCGTTTGTTGTGATCTCTCCCATAACAAGAACAAGACCTGTTGTAGTTGCTGTTTCGCAGGCAACACGGCTCATCGGATCCTGCTCGATCAGAGCGTCAAGAATGGCGTCGGAAATGGCGTCGCACATTTTGTCCGGATGGCCTTCAGTAACAGATTCGGAAGTAAATAAAATTTTTTCCATTGTGTTTTTCCTTTCTTCATAACGACCCGAAGATTTATTATCCCGGGTATTGGTAAACAAAAGAAACAGCCCGAATAATCGGACTGTCTGAATTTATCTTTCAATCCTCTTATTGTTCGATCACTCGCTCAGGCTGGCACCTTCCTCAATAGAGGGGTTGCCGTGGCTTCACAGATCCTTTGTATCTCCACCACTCTGAATAAAAGGCCGTTCTCTATTTGATTTGTAACAATCATACAATATACTCATTTTTTCCGTTTGTCAAGAAAAAATATATGAGATTTCCGGATCATCCTACACGAAGACGGAATTTCTGGATCTCTTTTTCACTGGAAACTCTCTCGATTTCTGCGCCAAGGCTTCTCAGCTTTTCTTCAAAATTCTCGTAGCCTCTCTGGATGTAAACAATATCATCTACAACCGTTACTCCGTCTGCCGCCAGACCTGCAATTACCAGAGCTGCGCCTGCGCGAAGATCCGGCGCGCTGACTCTTGCGCCTGTAAGCTTACGTACTCCGTCAATGATCGCAGAATTTCCTTCCACCTTGATGTTCGCTCCCATTCTGGAAAGCTCGTCCGCATATTTGAACCGGTTTTCAAAAATACTTTCTGTAACAATACTTGTTCCCTCTGCAAGAGCCAGAGTTACAGCGATCTGCGGCTGCATGTCAGTAGGATATCCCGGATAGGGAAGTGTTTTTACATGAGTTCTGTGCAGTCTCTTTCCTGCACGGACGCGAACTGCATCATCAAATTCCTCTACTTCACAGCCGATCTCTTCCAGCTTTGCAGTAGTTGCTTCCAGATGCTTCGGAATTACGTTTTTTACTGTAATGTCTCCGCCTGTAGCAGCCGCCGCAAACATAAAGGTTCCTGCCTCGATCTGATCAGGAATAATCGAATATTCTGTGCGGTGAAGCTTCTCCACACCTTTGATGCGGATAACGTCTGTTCCGGCTCCCTTAATGTTGGCTCCCATGCTGTTCAGGAAGTTAGCTACATCAACTACATGAGGCTCTCTGGCCGCATTTTCGATAATCGTGCGTCCCGGAGCCATAGATGCTGCCATCATAATGTTGATGGTTGCGCCAACAGACACAACATCCAGGAAAATATGGCTTCCGTGAAGATTTTCCGCACTTGCCATAATCGCCCCATGAAGAATCTTTACATCTGCTCCCAGAGCCCGGAAGCCCTTCAGATGCTGGTCAATGGGACGGCTTCCGATATTGCATCCGCCCGGAAGCGGCACCTCCGCATGTTTATATTTTCCAAGCAGCGCGCCCAGAAGATAATAGGATGCGCGGATTTTTTTAATGTATTCATAATCAACGCTGATATCGACAATGGTAGAACCATTGATCTTTACTGTAGATCTGTTGATCCGTTCTACCTGGGCTCCGATCCCGGCAATTGCTTCCAGCAAAACATTGATGTCTCTTACGTCAGGCAGATTTTCGATTAATATGGTTTCATCCGTCATGATTGCAGCAGAAAGTATTGCAAGGGCTGCGTTTTTGGCTCCGCCGATCTCAACTTCACCTACTAACGGATTGCCTCCTTTAATTACATACTGTTCCATAAAACACCTCTATGAATTATTTTCACTCCGTAAGCCGAAGCAAACACCAGAAATGTTACTGTTCACTCTGTTCACAGTAACCCAGAAATGACTTATCATATCCGAAAAATGTTAATATATTAAAATGTTCAATATCGTATTATAACATATTTTTAACATTTGTAAATAAAAAGTTAAGTATCTGTGCCTGCTTCTGCTCTTTCCTCTGCTTCAACAGTTACTTTTTTTGCTTTTCCAGTGTTTCCAAAACTGCCTGCAGACATGTTTCCAGATCCTGTCCTTCCTGATCGATCACAATATCCGCATATTTTTCGTACAGAGGTGTGCGTTCTCTGTACAGATCTGCCAGCGTCTGCCCTTCCTTCAGGACAACTCCTCTTCCCTTAAGGTTCCCAAGCCGCTTTGACAGTTCGTTCAGCGACAGTTTCAGATAGACTACTGTTCCAACAGACTTCAGATGCTCCATTGCCTCCTGGCAGTAAACCACGCTTCCCCCTGTGGCGATCACCGTCTCCTCCGCCTCAATAGAAGCATTGACACGATTTTCTATTGCCTGAAATCCATCATTTCCCTCCTGAGCTATGATCTGATGGAGCTTCCTTTTTTCCTGCTTCTGTATCAGAAGATCAGAGTCAAGGAACTGATAGCCCAATACCTTTGCAAGAACAACACCGATGGTGCTCTTCCCCACTCCCGGCATTCCTATCAATGTAATGTTATTCATATATCCTCCAGACATCTCTGTCTATCTTATTATCTGCAAATAACCGGATTTTATTTTACCATAAAAAGCCCTTTTCTGCAATCCCCCGGAAAATCTGCACTTTTTTTCCATTTTTCAGTGTTTTTTACCCTGTTTTTTTGCTTTTTTCACACTGTAACCAAAAGTTCCCAGTTTCTTTCCTGTTCCCAGATACTCCCCATGTGAATACACAATAGGTCTGGCTCTGTTTAAATCAAACCGGTTCTTCTCATCCATATATTTTTCATCTGCGTGAACTGCTGCAACCTGGGCGATAAACATGTGATGAGATCCAAGTTCCCGGATTTCTTTTACCTTGCATTCAATAGAAACAGGCGCTTCTGCTATCATCGGCGCTTTTACCTTTTCTGCCTTTTCCCTTGTCAGTCCTGTCTCCTTAAATTTATCAACGTCTCTTCCGGACTTTACTCCACAGTAATCTGTGGCAAATGCCAGCTCCTCAGTAGTCAGATTGATCACAAACTCTCCTGTTTCACGGATCATGTGATAAGAGTAACGCTCCGGACGAATGGATATGGATACCATGGGAGGATTGGTACACACAGTTCCGGCCCATGCCACTGTTATAATATCATCTCTGCCCTCTTTATCTGCTGCGCTTACCATTACAACAGGAAGAGGGTAAAGCATATTTCCCGGCTTCCAGCTCTGTTTCGACATAAAAATCCCTCCTGAACCTATGCGTACTCGTTCTGCATCTGCGCAGCTTCCATTAATGCAGGAATAAGCTGTTTCTTTCTGGAAACCACACCTTTCAGATACAGAGAACCATTGTCCGCCTCCATGCCAAAAGCGCTCTCCGCCATCTCTTTACTGCCTTCGCCATAAAACAGAAGCTCTGTAGAACGGTTCATAATACTTGTAAGCATAAAGTAGACCCTGGAAACTCCATGACGGCCGCATTCACTTACCATAAACGGTTCCAGACGTTCCTTTATCACCTTAAGCTCGTCCTCGTCCATAGAACTGATCTGGCCAACACCAAAGGTAACGTCACCCTCTGCAATAAATTTCTTATAATCCTGATAAAAGATTTCTTCCGGCGACTTGTCCTTCAGATTGCTTCCTGCCTTAAACATTTCCTTTGCAAATTCCTCTATGGAAATATCTGCGATCAGTGCAAGAGCTCCTGCTGCCATTTTATCCTGAAGAGTACAGGTAGGAGAACGGAACATCAGAGTGTCAGAAATAATGGCCGCGCAGAGAAGTCCTGCGATTTTAGGCGGAATCTCCAGTTTCTGTTCTCCATAGATCTGATACATAATCGTTCCCGTACATCCTACCGGCTGATTCCGGAAGCTGACCGGCTGCATTGTCTGAAGCGTGCCCAGCTTATGATGGTCGATAATTTCAAGGATCTCCGCTTTTTCAATATTATCAACAGCCTGATCCTTTTCATTATGATCGACCAGAACCACCTTTTTCTTATGCATATCAAGAAAATTACGGCGGGAGATCGTACCCACACATTTTCCCTTTTTGTCAATTACCGGGAATGCCCGGTGACGATTCTTGATCATCACATCCTGAATATCATCTGTAAAATCCTCTGTGTGGAAGGTTACCAGATTTTCTGTTTTCATGATATATCTCACAGGAATACTTTGATTGATCAGTCTTGATATTGTAAACGTATCATATGGGGAAGAGATCACCACAATATCCTTTTCATGAGCAAGCTTCAGGACGTTTTCTGTTACCTGGATATCCATTCCCACAATAATACAGCTCACATTCATTTCAATGGCCTGCAGATGATCCTCTTCTCTGTTTCCGAGAATGATCATATCATTCTCCCGCACGTACTCTCTCAGCTTGTCCGGGTCAGCAGTTCCCACCATAACCTTTCCTTCTGTAAAATATCCGTGTTCATTTCCTTCGATCACACTGCCGCCAATGGTTTCCGCAATGCGTCTGTACTGGGTTCTTGCCCGTGACAGAAGATAACTGTCTGTTGTGTCCATATATGTCTGGGCAATATCTCCAATGGTGATCAGGCCCTCCAGACAGCCCTCTTTATCTCTGATCGGCAGAGAAACAATGCTGTTTTCCTGCATCAGATCCCATGCATTCTTTAATGACATACTCTTATCTGCTTCCGGGCTCATGCGGATATCCATATCCTTGACCTGAGTTCCTATATTACTCAGATATCCCGGAGGCTGAATCCCGAAACGGTTCAGCACATACTCAGTTTCCTCATTTATCTGGCCTGCGCGTTTGGGAACATATCTTTTGTTCTGAAATGTTCTGTTTTTTATATCACAATACGCAATGGCAGAACAGATAGAATCCGTGTCCGGGTTTTTATGTCCGATCACAAAAATCTTATCCTGTTTTCTCATAAATTCCTCCTCGCTGCCTCTTTCTTCAACTGATACTGTATTTCTTTGCGGTACTCAGTCCAGTTTGATTCCTGCAAATAATGATCCAAGAGAGGTAGTTGCTTCCTCACCTGCATCCGGAACCTCATAGACCTCTTCCTCAATGTCTTTTGCCATCATATCAGATGCCTCTTTTATGCTGAGACTTAATTTTCCATCCTTTACAGCAGTTACCTTAACCTTTACTCTGTCTCCCACAGAAAGAACTTCAGAGGGCTTTTTGATTCTTTTCTCGCAGATCTGGGAAATATGAACAAGACCGGAAAGACCGTTCCCAAGATCCACAAAAGCTCCGTATGGCTGGAGGCTTTCTACCGTTCCTTCTGTTACCAGTCCCACCTGAACATTTGAAATTTTTTTCTTTCTCTCTTCCTCTGCCTGCTCTCTCAGAAGTTCTCTTGCAGAAAGAATCAGCTTTTTACTGTCTTTGTCACACTCGATCACCTGAACCCGTATCTGACGGTTCAGATATTCCTCTGTATCCTCCACATATCCAAGAGAAAGTCTTGAAGCCGGAATAAATCCCCGTACACCTTCCACATACGCAATGACGCCTGCATTGGTGATTCCCTTTACTGTAACGTCAAGAGCTTCTCCTGATTCTTTATATTCCCGGATTTTTTCCCATGCGAGCACATCTGCCGCCTCAACCCTGGAAAGAAGAATATTGCCGTTTCCGTCATCTTTACGGACAACCGTGGCAGAAACCTCGTCTCCCGGATGAACTTCCTCTTTCAGATTAAATCCCGGCTCTCTGGTATAGTCTTCAGCCGGAATCACACCCTCCGCATAATATTTCAGATCAAGGATCACTTCCTTTTCGTCCACACTTACTACTGTTCCGGTAAGAATGTCCCCTTCTTCTATTTTTTTCATAGACTCATTCAGCTCTTTTTCGTAATCTTTCATTGTTTCAGCCATAATATACTACTCCCTTTCCTGCTATTATTTTCCTGCGTCCTCTGTCAGAACTGTGCAGCAGCTTTTATTTATGTCATATGATACCGCAGGTTCAAAACCCGGCATTCGCATCACTGAACCTCGTTAAGTGTCCAGTCATATTTCCTCACGAAATTCATCCTGTGTCTCCGACCCGGATTCATTAAGTGTTCCTATTATACCATACGGGGTTTCTGACCTACAACCTATTTACAGCTTAACAGCAAAAAAGCTCCCTGATTCAGGGAGCTCTATAAACGAGGAGTGCCCCGGCAGTGGTTTACCGGGGCAATTATTATGAAAAAATTTATGTGTAATGAAGAACATTACAACGTCATAACATTGTTCTTTCGAACTGTTCTTATCATAGCAATCTTTTATGAACTTTCTATGAACAAACAGTGAATCTTTCGTGTATTTGCACAATATTTTTTCTTATATTCCTCTGTTTTTTATAAAAATACTACATATCCTTCTTTGCTTTACCAAATTAACGTTGTGTAATATACATAATTTATTTATCTTTATATCCAAATTGTCTGCAACCTGTTGTCAATTCAGGATATCTTTTACCATATCTACCAGTTTTCCGAAAATACTCTTAACATCCTCTTTGGTAACTCCCAGACTCTCCAGCTTATCATATACCTTATGGACCTGCTCCCTCAGCTGTTCTTCATCAAGATCCATATTTTTAAACTTGTTATAAAGACTTACCAGAGTGCTTTTTTCAGAATCTGACAACGTAAAACCGGCTGCCTGTGCTGCGGTGTCAATCGCAGAAGAAATCTCTTCGTCAGTAACATCTGCCTGTCCAACTGAATCCATTGCAGATATGATAATGTCAACCACCTTATCCGGATCAGAGAGAAGATCTCCTATTCCGCTCTCCTTCAAAAGGTCCACTGCCTGATCTACCGCAGCATCTGTTGCAGTATCCGCGGATACGACAGCAGGCGCTGTACATGTAAGCGCTCCTGCAAGAATCCATGCACTTAATTTTTTTATTTTCATTTTTATTACCTCCGTTTTGTCTGAAACCATGTTCTGGAAAACCATTGCTGTTTTCCTGCAATTATATCAGAAATACCTTATGCCCCGTTGCCGGCAGCCTGGCAAAATGTCTTCCCAATGACCTTTGGAAATATCATCTTTTTTCTGACATCTGCTATTATATCACACTTTCAAACCTGCGCTGTAATATGTTTATGAACATTTTCCCTTCTTTCAGATCAGATCTGTCATTCATAAATCTTTCTATATTCGTTCATTATTTTTTCATATCTTAAACATGAAACTCTCATATTTTACAGATATACTATTCACATAAAAATAATACAGCCAACATTATTTTTATAATTTTCTTTTTCATATGTTGGATACCTGTAAAGGTATTCAACTCTCCTTCCTTTTAAATTTAATAAATCTTCAAGTAAAAAGCATCCGACCAGCCACCGGATGCTTTTTACATACTCTTTTTTTCTGTCATACAGTCCATTCTCTGCTGTGGCGGCATCACCGGGATGCCGTACAGCAAAATGCATTTGTCAGAGCGGCAAACTGCTCCAGACTCAGAGCTTCTCCTCTGATATTCAGAGGAAGCCCGCAGGCGCTGATCGCGCTCTCAACCTGTTCTTTTGTATAATTCAGTTCCTGGGAATTTTTCAGCCCATTGGCCATTGTTTTTCTTCTCTGGTTAAAAGATGCGCGAATAAGCCGGAACATCAGCTTTTCATCCTGCACCTGAACAGGCGGCTCTTTGTGTCTTTTCAGGCGGATCACGGCGCTTCCCACCTTTGGTCTTGGCATAAAACAGTTGGGCGGCACATTTGCTACAATCTCCGGTTCCGCATAATACTGAACGGCCAGAGACAACGCCCCGTAATCCTTTGACCCCGGACCTGTCTGCATACGGTCTGCCACTTCTTTCTGAACCATTACTGTTATGGATTCTACCGGAACATGGCTCTCAAACAGTCCCATAATGATCGGTGTTGTAATATAATAGGGCAGATTTGCAACTACCTTGATCGCCTTTCCCTGATTTTTTTCATCTGCTATCTTCTGAATATCTGTTTTCAGGATATCCCCGTGAATAATATTTACATTATCCCAGTCCTTCAGAGTATCCTGCAGTATGGGGATCAGAGCATCGTCGATCTCCACTGCCGTGACTGCTCTGGCAGAGTCTGCCAGATACTGTGTCATAGTTCCGATTCCCGGTCCTATTTCCAGTACAAAATCGTCTTTTGTTATTTCAGATGCCCGAATGATTTTTTCCAGAACATGAGTATCGATCAAAAAATTTTGACCAAACCTTTTCTGAAAAACAAATCCATACTTCTGAAGAACTTCAATCGTGTATTTGGGATTTCCAAGATAAGGTCTGGTCATAATCTTTACTTCCTTTTCCGTTATTTATTTTTTATTTTACTTAAAATCCTTTTCGTAGAGAACTGTATATCCGTCCATATCTGTTCTCTTCTTGGAAATATTTCTGCTCAGTTTACGGATTCCGCCGGTAGATTTTGCAATGGCATTATCAATGATTTCCTTTACAGCGCCTACGTTCATAGGCATATCTTCTTTCTGATTCACACTGATCAGATTGTAAAGTACCAGCATTGCCTGCTGATCAATCGTATAACCCCGTTCTCTTGTATAAACCATTGCAAAGTTTACAAGCTCATCATTGGTAAATACCGGGATATTGATCATAGATGTAAATTTGGACGTAAATTTCGGGAATCTTGCCATCAGCTTTCTCATTCCGATCTTTTCGTCTTCCAGAATCACGATCATTCCGTCTGTACGGAAATCCATTGCCTTGCTTAACTGATTTACGGTTTCTTTTTTAAGCTGGTTTGCATTTTCAATTACAAGGAAACCACCTGCCATCTTTTTGACGATTGCAGGAATATTTTTGCCATTGATCTGCTCTGCAAATACATAGGCAACCTTGGCGGCTTCAAGATTCAGTTCCTTGCATATTGCAGGAATCAGTCCTGAGATCAGTCTTGTTTTTCCTGTCTCTCTTCCGCCCATAACAATAATGTTTCCGGTTCTGGACGTTTTGTCAGCAGCAGCCATCTGAACGTCGCAAAGCGCGTCTACAAGCTGCTCTCTCAGCCCGGGTACTCTTGCAAAATATGTAAACAGTTTTTTCTCGCTGTCTGTAAGAGTTTTCTCCCTGGGAATAATATCCATTGCCTCCTGAGGACGGATGGTATCAACAAACCGTTCCAGTTCCTCAGCCTGACTCAGACGGACATTTTTCTTCTTCCGAGGAGCCTTCTGTCCTGCCGGCTCTTCTTTAAATACTGTTTTTCTGTCCGGATCCGGTTTTCGGATCTCTGCATTCTTCTCTTCTGAAATTATTTTTGCAGATTTATTTTTTGAAATAGGATTACGGCTTACAACAGGAAGCTCTTCCGGTTCTTCATCATAAAAATCATCTTCCTCGTCGTCGGATTCTTCTCCGTAAAAGTCGTCGTCATCAAACTCTTCGTAGAAGTCATCTCCGTCATCAGACTCATCTTCGTAGAAATCATCGTCCTCATCGTCAGATTCTTCCCCGTAAAAATCATCGTCCTCGTCATCATATTCATCGCCGTAGAAATCATCGTCCTCATCATCAGAAGCATCTTCATAAAACTCATCTGCTTCTCCAAACTCTTCTTCCAGAAGCTCCTCCGGATCTTTGTGATCTTTTCTTCCGGCCGGACCATTAAGGAATTCCTCTTCCGCTTTCCGGAGATCTTCCTCTGTCATATAATCCTCATCATCAGGCTCTGTTGTGTGAACGTCCTCTGTTTTCACTTCATCGTCCGGAATTTCAATTCCCTGGGCAGTTGCTGCTGAAAGGATCATGTCTTCCAGATTAAAATCAAGGTCGCTTTCTGTTTCCAACACACTCTTTTCTGTTCCCGGTAAAGTCACATCCGGAGCCTTTGGGATTTCTGTTACAACGGAGCTTTCCAGATCTATATTTTTCATGGATTCCGGAATTTCAAGCTGTGGAAGCTCCTGGCTGTTGTCAGAAAGAGCCTCTTCTTCTTCCAGACGTGCAACCTCTGTCTGATCGGAAAAATCCTCAAATATCTCATTTACATCAATTTCCTGAGCATCCGCCTCTTCCTGTTCCAGTGTTTTTTCCTCAGGAATATGTTCTTCTGCCGGTTCTTCCTCCCGGATAACAGAATCTTCTTCCGGCTCAAGATCCGGTACATTTTTGTGTTCTTTTTCAGAAGAACGGTCCCGGATCATTTCCTCCTGAAATTCTTCCTCTTCTTTTGTGAAATCCTCTTCTTTCTTTTTACCGTTAAAGATATCCCGGATTCCCTTTGAAATTTTTTCCTGAATACTTTCAGCGTTATTTACATCCCGTTCATCAATACGAACATTCTCAATCACAGGAGAATCTTCATCCATAACAGTGTCATATTGATTTCCGGAATCTGTTTCCCTGGATTCTGCTGACTGATTCATCTGGTCAACCGTTGTCAGATTCGGGATAAACTGTTTCTCATACTGCTCTCTTTCTTTCCCGGTAAGCTGTCCCATGCGATTCTTCAGATCCATTGCCTTAAGCACATAACGGCCTTCACTGAACCAGAGAATAATGTCGTTGCACATTTCCAGGCATTTCTTCATATCGCCTTTCTGGTAATACAGCTTTGCCAGCTCATAGGACCAGCGTTCTGTAAACTCACGCTCCTTATATTCTTCCAGAATACGGATCTGTTCGTCCAGCGATACCTGTTTTGCTTTGCTTATCTTATATTTCAGAATATACCGGGTATTATCATTTGGAGCAACCTCAAGATATTCCTCATAAAACTCTTCTGCTTCCTGAATATCCTGCATTTTCAGAGATACCTCGATCAGCCTGTACAGAATATTTTTGCCGATAGGCGCCCGATGATACGCCAGAAGAAAAATCTCCTTGCTGTCCTGGTATCTCTTATTGGCAGCATAAATTTCACCAACCACGCACAGGTTATGAACATTTTTTACTCTGCGCCAGTCAATGCTGTCAACAACCTCCATAGCCTCTTTATATTTTTTCTGGGCCAAAAGGCTTTCAATACGGCTCACTTTTATTCGAAATTCCTCTTTATCCAATATACATTCACCAACTTTCCATAATTAAAACAAGTTTAACATATGCATTTATGCTTGTCAAAGAACTTTCCCCGGAAAAAATAAATTCCGGGGAAAATTAATTCTGTTTGCTGTTCTTTTGTACCGGATTAAAAACTTCGCCTTTCACAACCCGAAATACTTTATTAATGTGAAACTGATGGTTCACAAAATCATCCAGACCTGTACAGGTGATCAATGTCTGAATATCATGAATACTGTCCAGAAGATACGTCTGACGGCTGCTGTCCAACTCTGAAAGTACATCGTCCAGAAGAAGCACCGGCGTATCTCCGATCTTTTTCTTTACAAGATATATTTCTGAAAGTTTCAAAGACAGAGCGGCTGTCCTCTGCTGTCCCTGAGATCCGTATTTCCTGATGTCAATGCCATTTACCAGAAAACACAGATCATCTCTGTGTGGTCCTGAAGAGGTCATTTTCATCCGGATATCCCTGTCCCTGTTTCTGCAGAGCAGCTCTTCAAAATTCTCTTCCTGTGCGCTTGGTTCATAAATAACCTGAAGAAGCTCTTCACCTCCGGTAAGATTTTTATGAATATCACAGATGATCTCATTCAGCTCTTCAACGAAAGTCTGCCTTTTACGAATCAGCTTTTTTCCATACCGTAGCATCTGATGATCCCATACGTCCAGAGTATCTTTCAAAGCTGGATTGGCATACATATCCTTCAGAAGACGGTTTCTCTGATTCACAATATGATTATATCCGGCCAGATCAGACAGATAAATCTGATCCAGCTGACACAGCTCCAGATCCAGAAATCTTCTTCTTTCACCAGGACCGTTTTTAATAATATTCAGATCCTCCGGCGAAAAAAATACAAGATTTACAATGCCGAAAAGTTCTCTGGCCTTTTTAACCGGAAGCCCGTTGACTGCAGCTCCTTTTGCCTTGTTTTTCCGAAGATGCATGTCCAGCTTGTAAGAAAGACCATCCTTTTTTACCATCATCCGGATGTGAGCATCCTCCTGACCGAAACGGATCATCTCTCTGTCCTTACTTCCCTTATGAGACTTTGTTGTCCCACAAAGATATACAGATTCCAGAATATTTGTTTTTCCCTGTGCATTATCCCCGTAAAAAATATTTGTTTCCCTGTCAAGATTCAGCTCAAGGGTTTCATAATTCCTGAAATTTTTTAATTGTACAGACTCTATATACATAATCTACCTGATCACTTTTATATCCTGTCCGTTAAAGGAGATCACATCCCCTTCATACACTTTTCTGCCGCGACGTTCGTCAACTTCACCGTTCACTTTAACAAGCCCGTCCTGAATAACAAACTTTGCCTCAACTCCGTCTTCTACAACTCCTGCAAGTTTCAAAGCCTGTCCCAGCTTGATAAATTCATCTCTGATTTTGATTTCCACAATGATCCTCCTTTATCTTGCCTGATTCTGGCTGATATTTACAGGCAGGATCAGATAGGTGTATGTCTCCTCATCATCTCTGATAAAACATGGAGCCTTGGGGTTCATAAGGTACATATGAATATTTTCATCATCAATAACTTTCAAAGCATCGATCAGGAATTTCGGGTTAAATCCGATGAGAATATCCTTTCCTTCTTTCTCAATATCGATCTCTTCATTCATGGATCCCATGGAAGAGTCAATTTTAAGCTCCATTTTATTATCTCTGATGTCAATGACGATTGGTTTTTTATCTCCTTCTCTTACAAGAAGTGTGGCACGGTCAATACAGTTCAGAAATTCTTTTTTATTTACAGACAGCTTGGTATCATAATCACTGGAAAGCATCTGATCAATGCGGAAGTATTCTCCCTCGATCAGTCTGGATACAACCATGGTCTGATCAAACTCAAACAATATATGGTTTTTTGTAAAATAAATGCTTACCTGATCATCAACCTCACCGGAAAGGATTTTGCTGATCTCACTAAGTGTCTTTCCAGGAACGACAATCTTTTTGTCAGAATATTCTCTCTTAAGAGGCATGCGTCTAATGGATATACGATGACCGTCCAGAGACACTATTTTCAGACAATTATCCTTTATCTCAAAAAGTTCACCTGTCATTAACCGGTTATTTTCGTTTACAGCAATAGAAAACAGAGTCTGGCGGATCATTTCTTTTAATGTAAACTGTGAAAGAGTAAGGGATTCGTCCCGTTCAATAACAGGAAGGTAGGCAAAATCTTCTCCTGTTTTTCCCGGAATTGTAAATTTTGCTTTTTCACAGGTGATCGTTGCTACATAATTTTCATCTGTATGGATGGTCACGTCATTATCAGGAAGTCTTCTGATGATCTCATAGAAAATTTTTGCATCAAGAGCAACCATTCCTTTTTCAGCAATTGTTCCGTCAACAATTGTTTCAATTCCCAGTTCCATATCATTTGTAGTAAATTTGATCTGGTTTGTTGATGCATCGATCAGAATACATTCCAGAATCGGCATTGTTGTTTTAGAAGGAACAGCTTTCAAAGAGATATTAACGCTTTTTAATAAACTTGTTTTGGAACAGATAATTTTCATGTTGTGTATAACTCCCTTCCTGTTTGAAAATGGCTTTTAAAAAAAATAAATAAGAAAAAATCCGTATTAGCCGCCTTAGGGGCTGTGAATATGTGAAAAAGTCCAAAAAAGCCTTAAAAATCAAGACTTTCAAACTGTATAACTTCGTGTAAAACCCGGGGGTTCATATGTGGATAAAGTAATTATCCCTGTGGATTAATTTTTTTCCTGAGGGTGTCAATGGAATTTTTCAGGTTGTCATTTGTCTGAAGTTCCTTCTCGATTTTCTCAATTCCGTGCATAACAGTGGTGTGATCACGGTTTCCGAGATTTTTTCCAATGGTTTTCAGTGATGTATCAATGATATCCCTGCATAAATACATGGCAATCTGTCTTGGCATAACGATTTTTGAGCTTCTCTTGTTTCCGCAGAGATCTGCTGTCGTCACATGATAGTGCTCTGCAACCACAGAAATAATATATTCCGGTGTAATTACCTTCTGCTGATCCGGCGAAATGATATCTTTCAGCGCTTTTTCTGCAAGTTCCAGGGTAACTTCCTTTTTTTCAAGCTTGGAACTTGCCATTACTTTATTAAAGGCGCCTTCCAGCTCACGGATATTTGATTTTATATTGGTGGCTATGTATTTTATAACCTCTTCGCTGATATTATAGCCGTCCAGTTCTTCCTTTTTATGAAGAATTGCCATTCGGGTTTCATAATCCGGCAGTGTAATATCTGCGATCAGACCCCACTCAAACCGGGAACGGAAACGTTCTTCCAGAATTTCCATATCTTTCGGAGGTTTATCAGAAGATATGATAATCTGTTTTTTGGCGCTGTGGAGACTGTTGAAGGTATGGAAAAATTCTTCCTGTGTGGACTCTTTTCCTATAATAAACTGGATATCGTCAACAAGAAGAACGTCAATATTCCTGTATTTTTCACGGAATTTGGACATTGCTGAATTATTTCCGTTTCGGATCGTCTCGATCAGTTCATTGGTAAATTCTTCACTTGTTACATAAAGAACCTTACTGTTTTCATTATTGTCAATAATATAATGCGCAATGGAATGCATCAGGTGAGTTTTTCCCAGTCCGGCGCCTCCGTAAATAAAAAGAGGATTATAAGTATCTCCCGGAGATTCCGCAACTGCAAGAGCTGCTGCCTGGGCAAATTTATTGTTGCTTCCTACAATAAAGCTGTCAAAAGTATATTTTGGATTCAGATGAGCTTCCTCACATCTTTGATCGCGAAGAGATTTGGATTCAGACATATTATAGGAAGGAATTTCTTTTTTCGGGACATTTTCCGGAAGAATAAACTGGATTTCACAGCTTTCCATTCCCGTAACCTCGCAGATTGTAACCTGAAGAGGCAGTCTGTATTTTTTATTTACAATATCTAATAGAACACTCTGTTCAGAAGGAACGAGGATCGTGACAACGTTGTCCCTTACCTCGTATACTTTCAAAGGCTTCAGCCATGTATTGAAGGCAACGTTCGCAACATCATATTCAACTTTCACGATTTGAAGGATTTCATCCCATTTTTCTATAACTTTATCCATTTTCACTCTCCCGGTTCCTGGTTTCAGGTGTTTTTTTGTTTATTTTAAGTCTGAAAGACATAAATATCCTTATATATATTATAATAAATAAAGGTTTTACGCAATCCTTATTTAAATAATTGTAGTTATACACATTTTTCCACATGTGGATAATGTGAGAGATGTGGAAAATCCCCTTTAAGTTTACATAAAACCGGAAATAGTGGATAAATACCCATGGGGATTGTGTATAAAGTTGTCCACGTAATAATCCTTGTAAAATAAAGGGATTTTTAAAAATAATGTGTAAAAATAAGTCGAAAAATGTGGACATTTTTTAGGGTATCCTCAGAGTTATCCACAAGTTATCCACAAAATGTGGATAACATTACGTAAACTGAAGATTTCCACATATAGATGTTGATTCTAAACAACCGGAAGTAAGAGAAACTTTCAAAGCTTATGATCAGGGGACATTTCTATAAAAATCTTATTTTTAGCTTGACGAACAGGGGGTTTATGAATATAATTGAAATGATGTTCTATGAAAATTTTTAAATTGGATAATAGATAAAGGAGGTGCTTTACCTATGAAAATGACATTTCAGCCAAAGAAGAGATCAAGAGCTAAAGTTCACGGATTCAGAGCCCGCATGAGCACAAAAGGCGGCCGTAAAGTATTAGCTGCAAGAAGATTAAAAGGAAGAAAGCAGTTATCAGCATAAGATCAGACATAAGACCGCAGTATTGTGGTCTTTTCTTCTATACAGGATTATTTCTGTAAGAATAAGAATTGAAGGAGGACCAGATGAAATATTCAGAGTCCTTAAAGAAAAACAAAGATTTTCAGCAGGTTTACAGACATGGAACATCAAAGGCAAATCGGTATCTGGTGATGTACGTACTGGAAAATCAGTACATGAAGAATCGTCTGGGAATATCAGTAAGTAAAAAAGTAGGAAACAGTGTGGTCCGCCACAGAATCACCAGATTGATAAGGGAAAGTTATCGTTTAAATGAACCGTTATTTTGTAACGGCCTGGATATTGTAGTAATTGCCAGAGTATCTGCAAAGGGAAAAAGCTATCAGGAAATAGAAAGCGCCCTGCTGCATCTGGCCGGAAAGCATCATATAGCAGGTGAAAAGAAAAATGAAGAATATTCTGATTAAACTGATACGTCTTTATCAAAAATATTTATCACCGATGAAGAGAACAAAATGCCCTTATATTCCCACATGTTCTCAGTATGGTTTGGAGGCAATCCAAAAATATGGCGCGATTAAGGGTGGATTGCTTGCCCTCTGGAGAATTTTAAGGTGTAACCCTTTTTCTCACGGAGGATATGATCCTGTGCCATAATCAGGAGGAAATGAAAATTGGAATTGATGATTTTAGCTACAAAGAACTCGACGCCAATCATTGGCCAGATCTCAGTTGTCATGGGCTGGATAATGAACGGTATTTACAAATTCCTTGACGGATTGTTCGGAATCCAGAATCTCGGTCTTTGTATCATTATTTTCAGTATTCTGATCTATCTTTTTATGACTCCTCTTCAGATCAAGCAGCAGAAGTTCTCAAAACTGAGTTCAGTTATGCAGCCGGAGCTGATGAAGATTCAGAAAAAGTACAAAAACAAGAAAGATCAGGCTTCTATGCAGAAAATGCAGGAAGAAACCTCAGCAGTTTACCAGAAATATGGAGTATCCCCTACAGGAAGCTGTGTTCAGCTTTTGATCCAGCTGCCGATCCTGTGGTCTCTGTGGCATGTAATCCAGAATATTCCTGCCTATGTTGGCAGTGTAAAAAGTGTTCTTGACGGAGTTGCTTCTCAGATTATCGGTGTCAGCGGATATACCAACATCCTTCAGGATTTTATTACTGATAATAAAATGACCCGTGTAAGACTGATCCTTGACGGTCAGACAGCAACACCAAATTCTGTAATTGACTTTTTGTATGCACTTTCTCCGGGACAGTGGGATAAACTGGCAGATATGAGTCAGTTTGCAGGATTTTCTGATGCGATCAACAGCACAGCCGGGGAAATTTCTCACATGCAGAGTTTCCTGGGACTGAATATTGCAGATATGCCATGGAACTATATTACAGCAGTTGTTGCAGGCGGATCCATTCTTCTTGCAATTGCAGCGCTTCTTATTCCGATCCTTTCCTGGGGAACTCAGGTGCTGAACCTGAAGCTGATGCCTCAGGCGACACCTCAGAATGACGATGGTGCGAATCCGATGGCAAGCTCTATGAAGACCATGAACATGGTAATGCCTCTTATGTCAGCATTTTTCTGTTTCACATTCCCGGTAGGTCTTGGTATTTACTGGATTTCCAGTGCTGTTGTAAGAAGTGTCCAGCAGGTTCTTATTAACCGTCATTTGAACAAGATGGATATTGAAGTTCTGATTAATGAAAACATGAAGAAAATAGAGGAGAAGAGGGCAAAAGCCGGACTTCCGCCTCAGAAGATCACTAATCAGGCACATCAGAGTGTAAAAAATATCAATAAGATAGATAAAGGAAACAGTGGTTCACCGGAAGCAGAGCGTGCGAAAAAGGTTGAGGAATCCTACAAAAAGGCAGCTGCTGCAAAACCGGACAGTATTACAGCAAAAGCAAATCTGGTAAGAACCTTTGACGAAAGAAATAAGAAGAAATAGGAAGGAACGGAGGGGTTCATCATGAATGAGTATGTTCAGTTTTCTGCAAAAACGAAAAATGAAGCAATTACAAAAGCGTGTATTGAACTGGGCGTATCCAGTGATCAGTTGGACATTCAGGTGATTACTGAGGGAAGTACAGGTTTCTTTGGATTTGGAAGCAAGCCGGCTATCATTAAAGTACGTAAGCTTGAAGTTTCTTCCGAGGAAGCAGAAATCGAAAAAATTGTAGATTCAGTAAAAATTGAATCCTTTAAGGAAGAGAAAAAGGCACCGAAACAGAATTCCAGACCTTCTCACAGGGCAGAAAAGAAGGACGAACCTGCAGTTGAGGTTCATGAGGCAGCAAAGGAAAGACAGCCGAAGCCGGTAAAGGAAAGAACTTTTAAAGAAAAGCCTGTAAGAGAGCCTAAGGAAAAGGTTCAGAAAGAAAGACCTGTAAAACAGTCCAGAGAGATTGAGGTACTTTCTGATCCGGAAGAAATCAAAGAAATCGAAGAGAGAGCGCTTGTATTTCTCAGAGAAGTATTTTCTTCCATGGAACTGGGCGAGGTTCAGATCACTTCAAAATACAATACAAAGGACGGCTGTCTGGAGGTTGATTTTGAGGGTCAGGATATGGGAATCCTGATTGGAAAAAGAGGACAGACCCTTGATTCTCTTCAGTATCTGACAAGTCTTGTTGTGAACAAAGGTAAATCTACCTATATCCGGGTAAAACTGGATACAGAAGATTACCGCAGAAGAAGAAAAGAGACACTGGAAAACCTGGCAAGAGGAATTGCCTACAAGGTAAAGAAAACCAGAAAACCGGTTGTTCTTGAACCAATGAATCCTTATGAAAGAAGAATTATCCATTCTGCTCTTCAGGGAAATAAATTTGTAGAGACTGTCAGTGAAGGTGAAGAGCCTTACCGTCATGTAGTTGTAAAACTGAAAAGATATTAAGATGAGATACATCTGAACAAAAATGTTATTCTGGGTGAAAGCGTGAATAATACGGACTTGACGTAGGCTTTTTCCCGGAGTAACATTTTTTTATGTAAAGGCTTTTGAAAAATATATGGATACAGCAACAAAGATGTCTGTGTACATTTTTTATAAACAGGTATGAGAAAGAGATTTATTTTATACCAGAAAACACAGTTTAATTTATATATAAACAGGAGGATTGCAGATGGAGACAACGATTGCCGCAATTTCCACAGCAATGAGCGCTTCCGGCATCGGAATCGTCCGGATCAGCGGAGAAGATGCCATGAATGTGATTTCCAGGATCTACCGGTCAAAGAATGGAAAGAAAAATATAAAAGAAGTAAAAAGCCATACCATTCATTACGGATATATCTGTGATGGAGAAGAAACGGTAGACGAAGTTCTGGTAATGGTAATGCGCGGTCCCAAAACATATACAGGAGAAGACACAGTAGAAATTGACTGTCATGGCGGCGTTTTTGCCATGAAGAGAGTTCTGGAAACTGTTCTGAAAAATGGAGCGCAGGTAGCGGAACCCGGAGAATTTACAAAACGTGCTTTTCTGAACGGGAGACTGGATCTTTCTCAGGCTGAGGCAGTTATGGATGTGATCCAGGCAAAAAGCGACATAGCGTTGAAAAGCTCTGTAGAGCAGCTGAAGGGATCGGTTCTCCGGGTGATCCGGGAAATCAGGGCAAAGCTTCTTCATCATATTGCGTATATAGAAACCGCGCTTGATGATCCGGAGCATTTTGATCTGGAGGGGTATCCGGATGAACTGATGGAAGTTGTAAAGGAAGAGGCAGAAGAGGTGAAAAAGCTTCTGAAGTCTGCTGATGACGGAAAAATGATCCAGGAGGGTATCCGCACAGTTATCCTGGGAAAACCAAATGCAGGAAAATCCTCTCTGTTAAATTTTCTTGTAGGAGAGGATCGGGCAATTGTAACAGAAATTGCAGGAACCACAAGAGATACGCTGGAGGAATATATTTCTCTTCACGGGATCAGTTTAAGGATCATTGATACAGCCGGCATCAGAGAGACAGAAGATATTGTAGAAAAAATTGGTGTGGAAAAGGCCAGACAGATGGCTGAAAAAGCAGACCTGATCCTTTATGTGGTAGATTCTTCCAAGCCTCTAGATAAAAACGATGAAGAGATCATGGAGCTGCTTCATGGAAGAAAAAGTATTATTATTTATAATAAAACAGATCTGACTCCGGTGGTTTCGCCTCAGCATCTGGAAGAAAAAACAGGAAAACAGGTGATACCTGTGTCAGTGGTGGAAGGATCAGGAATAGAAAACCTGGAAACAGCCATTAAAGAAATGTTTTTCCGCGGGGAGATTTCCTTTAATGATGAGGTTTATATTACAAATGCACGCCATAAGACTGCCCTGGAAGAGGCGGAGAGAAGCCTTAACATGGTAATGGAAAGTATTGAAGCAGGAATGCCGGAGGATTTCTTTTCCATTGATCTGATGGGAGCTTACGAAAGCCTTGGAAAGATTATGGGCGAATCCCTAGGCGAAGATCTGGTAAATGAGATATTCAGCAAGTTCTGTGTAGGAAAGTAGATGGAGGACAGAGGAATGTGCGCAAAAAGGTTGGAAAAAAATTGTGACATTGTTGTTGTGGGGGCTGGACATGCAGGCTGTGAGGCGGCTCTGGCAGCAGCAAGACTTGGATTTGAGACAGTAATGTTTACAGTAAGTGTGGACAGTATTGCTCTTATGCCCTGTAACCCCAACATAGGAGGAAGCTCCAAAGGACATCTGGTACGGGAAGTGGATGCTCTTGGCGGCGAAATGGGGAAAAATATTGACAAGACCTTTATTCAGTCAAAAATGTTGAATAAATCAAAGGGACCCGCAGTTCATTCTCTGAGGGCGCAGGCAGATAAACAGGCCTACAGCAATGAAATGCGTAAAACGTTGGAAAATCAGGATCATCTGACTATAAGACAGGGGGAAGTAACCCGACTTCTCACAGAGGAAAACAGGATTATCGGTGTGGAGCTTTACTCAGGCGCTGTTTATCACTGCCGTGCAGTGATTCTCTGCACAGGAACATATCTGAAATCCCGATGTATTTACGGTGATGTCAGTGACTACACAGGACCGAACGGGCTGCAGGCGGCAAATTACCTGACAGATTCTCTGAAGGAGCTTGGGGTGGAAATGTTCCGGTTTAAGACAGGAACACCGGCCCGTATTGCAGGAAATACCATTGATTATTCCAAAATGGAAGAGCAGTTCGGCGATGAGAGAGTGGTACCGTTTTCTTTTTCCACAGACCCGGAAACCGTACAGATTCCGCAAAAATCCTGCTGGCTGACCTATACAAATGAAAAGACTCATGAGATCATCCGGAGTAATCTGGATCGTTCGCCCCTTTATTCAGGTATGATCGAGGGAACGGGACCAAGATACTGCCCGTCTATTGAGGACAAGGTAGTACGCTTTGCTGATAAAAACCGTCATCAGGTATTTATCGAGCCGGAAGGACTTTATACAAATGAAATGTATGTGGGAGGAATGTCCAGTTCTCTTCCTGAGGATGTTCAGGACGCCATGTATCATTCCGTTCCCGGACTGGAACATGCAAAAATCGTAAAAAATGCCTATGCCATTGAATATGACTGCATCAATCCCCGGCAGCTTTATCCTACACTGGAATTTAAAAATATAAAAGGCCTGTTCAGCGCAGGGCAGTTTAACGGAAGCTCCGGATATGAGGAGGCGGCAGCCCAGGGACTGGTTGCAGGTATCAACGCGGCGCTGAAGCTGAAAGGGAAAGAAATGATGGTTCTGGACCGTTCAGAGGCTTACATAGGTGTTCTTATTGATGACCTTGTAACAAAAGAAAATCATGAGCCTTACCGGATGATGACAAGCCGCGCAGAGTACAGGCTGCTTCTCAGACAGGATAATGCTGATCTCAGACTTCGCAGAAAGGGCTATGAAGCCGGTCTGATCGATGAGGAAACCTGGCAGAAAACCCAGGAAAAGGAAAAGGCCATAGACACAGAAATAAAAAGGACCGAACATGTGACCATTGGAGGAACACCTGAGGTTCAGAAGCTCCTTGAGGAAAAAGGAAGCACTCTTCTGAAGTCAGGAACAACACTTGCAGAACTGATCAGAAGACCTGAGCTTACCTATGATGATCTGGCTGCTGTTGATAAGGACAGACCTGAGCTTCCATGGGATGTAAAACAGCAGGTAGAGATCAATCTGAAATATGACGGTTACATTAAACGCCAGATGAAACAGGTGGAACAGTTTAAAAAGCTGGAGGCAAAAAAGATTCCGGAGGATCTTGATTATGAAAAGGTAGGAAGCCTTCGCATTGAGGCAAGACAGAAACTGGAAGCCTACAGACCGGTTTCTATCGGACAGGCATCCAGGATTTCCGGCGTTTCACCGGCAGACGTATCTGTACTGCTTGTATATCTGGAACAGTACAGAAAAGGCAGACAATAAATCAGATAAGGAGAAAATTATGGCATACGATTTAAGTGTACTGGATCAGGGCTGCCAGGAGATGGGCATTGTCCTGAACGGGGAACAGAGGCAGCAGTTTGTGGATTTTTATGAGTATCTGGTAGAAAAAAACAAGGTGATGAACCTGACAGGGATCACAGAATTTCAGGAGGTGCTTATAAAACATTTTCTGGACAGCCTTGCCTGCGTAAAAGCAGTTGACATAAAAAAAGTAAAACGTATTATGGACGTGGGAACAGGAGCAGGATTTCCGGGAGTTCCCCTGAAGATCGCGTTTCCTCATCTGGAAGCCTGCCTTCTGGATTCTCTCAAAAAAAGGGTGAACTTTCTGGAGGAGACTTTTGATATTTTAAAGCTGACAGATATTACGGCTGTTCACGGAAGAGCAGAAGAATATGCCAGAAACAAGGCCTACAGAGAAAGCTTTGATCTTTGCGTATCGAGAGCAGTTTCCAATCTGCCAACACTTTCTGAATACTGCCTGCCCTATGTAAAGGTTGGCGGAAGTTTTATTTCCTATAAGTCAGGAACTGTTCAGGAAGAGGCAGAGCAGGCAGAAAAAGCAGTAAAAATCCTGGGAGGAAAAATTAAGGATGTGGTTTATTTCAGTCTTCCGGATTCAGAGATCCAGAGATCTCTGGTAGTGATTGAAAAAGTAAAATCCACACCGGGAAAATATCCCCGAAAGGCAGGAACACCTCTGAAGGAACCGCTTGTATAACCGGTTTCACAAAATCATCACACAATTCCCCTACTTTTATCACAACTTTTTCATAGAATATTCATAAGGCGGACAAACACAGAGTCCGCCTTCCATACAGTCAGGGAAAAAGGAGGAGAATTCAGTGATTGAAGTCAGCAATCTGGTCAAACGGTATGGAGACCATACAGCAGTTGACCACCTTTCTTTTCAGATAGAGAAAGGCAAAATTTATGGATTTCTTGGTCCCAACGGCGCAGGAAAATCTACAACAATGAATATGATCACCGGCTATATCGCGTCTACAGAAGGTACAGTAACCATAGACGGACATGATATTCTGGAAGAGCCGGAAAAGGCAAAAAAATGCATCGGTTATCTTCCCGAGCAGCCACCGCTTTATTTCGATATGACCGTTCTGGAATATATGAAATTTGCAGCGGATCTGAAAAAAATCCCAAAAGACAAGAAAAAATCCATGATCGAAGAAGTCATGGATATGGTAAAAATTACAGATATGAAAAACCGTCTGATCAAAAATCTTTCCAAAGGTTATCGTCAGAGGGTGGGGCTTGCCCAGGCAATCCTCGGTTATCCGGAGGTTATCATACTGGATGAGCCAACAGTGGGCCTTGACCCGAAACAGATCATAGAGATCAGAGATCTGATTAAAAGCCTGAAAAAAAAGCATACAGTTATTTTAAGCTCTCATATTCTTTCTGAGGTCAGCGCAGTCTGCGATTATGTACTGATCATTTCTCACGGAAAGCTTGTGGCAAGCGATACTCCTGATAATCTTGGAAAACTGGCAGCAGGCTCCAACAATCTGAATCTTCTGGTAAAAGGAGAAAAGAGCCGTATCCGTCAGCTTCTGGAGGAAATTTCCGGAGTAAAAGAAATCTCCATAGAAAAAAAATCAGACCAGGAGGGCTGGAATGTAACTGTATCCACAGAAGAAAATACGGATATCCGTGAAGAAGTATTCTTTAAAATGGCAGAAAATCATTGTCCGATTCTGGAAATGCAGTCTCAGAAGATTTCTCTGGAGGAGATTTTCCTTGAACTGACAGAGGATAATAAAAAGGATTCATCTGACACAGATAACCGGATACAAACAGCTGAAGAAGCAGAAGCTGTGATCAGAGAATCAGAAAACATGACAGAGGAGGCGGATAAACATGACAGCAGTTTATAAAAGAGAGCTGAGAAGCTATCTTACCTCAATGATCGGATATCTGTTTATCTTTTTTATACTTTTACTGACAGGAATTTATTTTTCTGCCTATCAGCTGGATGCTGCTTATCCCAGATTTGAGTATACACTAAGCGCTCTGACCTTTGTATTTCTGATCAGTGTGCCGATTCTTACCATGAGGACTCTGGCAGAGGAACGAAAACAGAAAACAGACCAGCTTCTTCTTACGGCTCCTGTTTCTGTGGGAAAGATCGTTATGGGCAAGTACCTTGCCCTGGTAACCATCTTTGCAATTCCCATGGCGATCATCTGCCTGTATCCTCTGGTAATGTCAAAATTCGGAACCGTATCCTTTGGAACCGCATACACGGGAATCCTTGGATTCTTTCTTCTGGGATGCGCGAACCTTGCCATAGGCGTATTTATTTCCTCCCTTACAGAAAGCCAGGTTATTGCGGCAGTGTTGACCTTTGTATTTCTGTTTGCCTTTTTTATGATGAACGGAATCTCTTCCTTTTTCTCTGAAGGCGCGTTGTCTACCTGTATTACCTTTGGACTTCTGATACTGGCGGCTTCGATCATTATTTATACAATGATCAAAAACTTCCTGATCTCTGCAGTGATCTGTCTGATCGGAGAAGCTGCCCTTGCAGTAGTTTATGTGGTAAACAGCAGCTTTTTTGCAGGAGGCATCCAGAAAGCCCTTCAGATATTTAATATAAGCGGACATTTTGATAATTTTGCAAATGGAATTTTTGATGTGAACGGAATCGTATACTTCCTTTCTGTCATTGCAGTATGCATGTTTCTTACTGTTCAGTCCATTGTAAAGAGACGCTGGAATTAAGGAGGTGGGAAGAGTGAAATTAAAAGAAAAACTGAAAAAAAAGCAGCCGGAAAAGAAAAATAAAGGAACCTCAGAAAAAAAATCTTTTAAAGAAAAAATAAAATCCAGTTTTAACGGAAAATATATCAAAAACGGTTCCTACAGTATGCTGATCAGTGTAATTTTTATCGTGATCGTACTTGTGATCAATATGATCGTGAATGCTCTGCCGACAAAGTATTCCGAGATAGATGTCAGCGATCAGAAGCTTTTCAGCATTGGAAAACAGACAGAGGATTTCCTTAAAAAACTGGATAAGGATGTAACCATTTATCAGATCGCTCAGAGCGGAGCTGAGGATGAAACAGTAAGCAAGCTTCTGAAAAAATATGAGGAAGCATCTGATCATATTAAAGTAGAAAAGAAAGACCCTGTTGTAAATCCCAAGTTTACTTCAGAATATACAGACGCAGAGGTTTCTCCAAACAGCCTGATCATTGAATGTGGAGAAAGAAGCAAGGTTGTGGATTACGGCGATATTTATGAATCTTCTGTGGATTATAATACTTACAGTTATACTACTACAGGATTTGACGGAGAAGGTCAGATCACCAGTGCCATCTCCTATGTGACCTTAGAAAATCTGCCGATCCTTTATACACTGGACGGACATGGAGAAAAAGATCTGGACGCTTCCATCCGGGAGGATATTGAAAAGGCAAATATTGAAATCCGCTCCCTGAATCTTCTTACAGAAGAAAGCGTGCCGGAAGATACTGCCTGCCTGATGATCAATTCGCCGGCAACAGATATTTCCGAGGATGAGAAAAATGCGATTCTTGAATATCTGGAAAACGGCGGAAAAGCAATGATCTTCTCCGATTACACAGAGGAATCCATGGAAAACTTTGATGCTGTTCTGGAAAACTACGGTGTAGAGCGTGTTGACGGAATTGTAATTGAAGGCGACGCACAGCACTATGCAATGCAGATGCCGTATTATGTTGTTCCTGAAGTAAAAAGCGCAGAGCCTGTTTCCGGCTTTGCATCAGAAGGATATTTTGTCCTTGCGCCATATGCACAGGGCATCCGTAAACTGGACAGTGTAAGAGATACTGTGACAATCGACAGTATTCTGACAACCTCTGACAGCGCTTATTCCAAGGTGGATCTGAACAGTGAAACTCTGGAAAAATCAGAAGAAGATATTGCAGGACCTTTTGATCTGGGAGTAAGTATTACAGAAACGCTCGAAGATGACAAACAGACACAGATTATTTATTATTCTACAGCAAACCTTATGGACAGTCAAATCAACAGAGCAGTGGCAGGAGGAAATGAACAGCTGATCATGGAATCCCTGAACTGGATGTGCAGCTCGGATGAGGCAGAGACGGTTCCTATTCCATCCAAGAGCCTGCAGGTAACAGCTCTCACACCTACTGCTTATGACGTCAGCTTCTGGAAAATCTGTACAATGGGTCTGATTCCGGGAGTATTCCTTGTAATTGGATTCTGTGTATGGCTGAAAAGGAGAAAAGCATAATGAAAAGCAAGACAGTAAAACTGATTTCCGGAGTTGCTGTACTGGCCGTTCTTTCCGGAACCTACATAGGAGTTACCTCCTATGTGGATTCCCAGGAAGAAAAAGAAGCTGAGGCAGCAGATACCAGTGTCAGCGTCGTAGAAATGGATTCGGAAAAAATTACTTCTGTCTCTTTTAACGGCACAGAGGGAGCAGAAGAGGTTTTTGAGAAGGATGGAGACAAGTGGGTAAAAAAAGACGAGCCGGATTTTCCGGTAAACCAGGATACTCTTGACGGCGCGGTAAATGCACTGACAGCGCTGTCAGCAGACCAGAAGCTTGAAGATCCTGAGGATCTCAGCGAATATGATCTGGACAAACCTCAGAACCAGATCACTCTCACGGAAGAGGATGGAAACAGGACTGTTCTTCAGGTGGGAATGAAAAATGAATCTTCCGGTCAGTATTATATGAAAAAATCAGAGGATGACAAAAATGTTTATCTTGTTTCCGCAGTATCTCTGGATCCGTTTATGGGAACTGCCTATGAGTTTGCAGAGGTAGAGAATTTCCCGGCAGTAACCTCAGCAACCATTAAAGATGTAAAAGTGGAAAAAGAAAATGGTTATCAGCTTTCTCAGGACGATGACAGCCTGTACTGGTATGTTTCTGACGGAAAAACCTCTGAGCAGGCAGATACTTCAAAGGTGGGAACAGTAACCTCTGCCATAGGTTCCCTTACCTATGGAGACTTTGTAGATTATAACTGCACAGATCAGGCCAAATACGGCTTTGATGACCCGTATGCAATAATCACTGCAACTTATCTGACAGAAGAGGATACAGAGGAAGATACGGACGCTACAGAGGCATCTGAGGGTAAAGATAAGGTAGAGACAGCATCAGAGGCGGAAGAAACCGGTGCGGATGCATCTGAGGAAGACAGTACAGAGGATTCAGATACAGCTTCCGGAGAAAAGGAAGAAGCAGAAGAGCCGGGAACGGACGTATCAGAGGATGACAATGCAGAGGACTCAGGGGAATCCGAAGAAATACCTCAGGTGGAAAAGCAGCTTGTGATTTATGTAGGAGATGAGACGGACGGAAACCGCTATGTAAAAGTCAATGACAGCAAACAGGTGTATACGATTCCTGAAACTTCTCTGACAGATATTACAGATCAGAATGTTTCTGATTTCTACAGCCTGACAGTCAATTACCTGACAGTCAATAATCTGGACAGCCTTGAAGTTCAGTCTGAGGACGGAACTCATACCGTTCAGGTTACAAGAGAAACAGTAAAAAATATAGAAGATAATACGGAAGATAATGCCGGTTCCGGGAAAGAGGAAGAGGGTTCCGGAGACACCGGGGAAGACGCTGCAGATACAGATAAAGAGAATGAAGATGCAGCAGAAAATACTTCTGATGAAAAAACAGAGACTGAAGAAGAGAAAACAATTTCCTACGCTCTTGACGGAAAGGAAATTGAGGAAACAGTATTTACTACTTTCTATAACAAACTGATTAATATGGCAGGTCAGGAACGTCTCACTGAGGAATATACTCCGGATAAGCCTGCTGCCTTTACCTTTGGCTTTACGGATACAGAGGGCCAGAAAACAACAGTAAGCTATTATGAGTACGACGCCAGCTTTTATGCAGCAGTGACAGGAGATAAGGTTTATCTTGTAAACAAAATGGATGTGCGTGATCTCACAGAAGCATATCAGGAAATGTTAAACGCAGATTCTTCTGAAGAAAGCAAAGCAACAGAGCATTCAGAAGAATAAAACAACAGCTGTAAAGTGGGTTTCCAGGAGATGTACGGACAGCTGAAAGCCCCTGGTGGCAGAAATATTAAAAGAAATTAAGTTGTCCGGCAACAGACAGAACAGAAGAAATATCCTGACCCGTAAAATCATCGGCTATGATTACAGCAAATGCCCCCCGGAAATTATTTTCCGGGGGCATTTACTTTATAAACCGGACGTGCAGGAAAACAGTTTCAGGATCATATCCGGTTCAGTTGTCAATACATTACAGGAAAATTCCGATCTGTTCCAGGAATCTTTCTGGGTCTTCCACATGTGGAAGATGTTTGGTATGGGGAATCGTAACGGATTCCACAGAAGGATTAATGCTGCGATAGCTGTCTACAACAGCGGCTCCATTATTTTCAGCTTCGCCTTCGATAATAAAAATACTGTTGTCAATGGACTTCAGTGCAGGAAGGATATTAATGTTCATAAAGCGGGAAGCTTTGCTGGCATAGGCAGCCTTTGCCTGACATCCGCCTCTGTGAGCAGCTTCATAATAAGCGTCAAGAAGATTCTGATCCATGTGGAAGGGATCAAAAACCATATTTTCAATAAAAAAGTCTGAAGTATTTACTCTGGAGACAATGATGTGGTAGACAAGTGTTCCAAATACAGGGATTTCCAGAAAATATTTCAGCAGACGGTCTTTTCTGGACGGCATCTGTGTCAGATTGCCGGGGGCAGGCGGATTCACAAGAATAAGCCTGTTGAAAAGACTTTTTTCATTGCGGCAGGCCATAACGGCAAAGGAGCCGGAAAAACCACTGGTGATCACATCAGTTTTTTCTCCGATCACATTTCTGATAAAGTCACAGATTACCTGTACATAAACAAAATTAGTATAGGTCATGCCCGGCTTTTCAGAGCGTCCGCAGCCCAGAAGGTCAATGGTGTATACCGTATGCTCCATGGCAAGCTCTTCTTCGATTCTGTTCCATTCATAGCCGCAGGCTCCGGGAAGCATATCATGGATAAGGAGAACAGGACTTCCGCTTCCTTTTTTTGTATAAAAAATTTCTCCAAAACGCCATTTATAATAGTTTCGTCTGTTGGAGTCAAGCATTTCCTTCAGAGACGCAGATGCGGCAATGATCTTGTTTGCAATGTGGATGATGGCTGTTGCGGAGGAGAACAGCACTGCAAAAGTGGCTAAACGGTTCTTGTTTTTCTTCATATGAGACCTCCTTTTCACGTGATCTGAATGCAATTATTATACGTCAAAACAATGTATTTTACAATGCTATAAAAGAGAAAGAAGCTTTTCTACATCCTCTCTGGCAGTTGCCCAGCTTGTGGCAAATCGAATGACAGTATGCGTATCGTCTGCCTTTTCCCAGAAGCTGTATACAACATGGTTTTTCAGCTCTTCCAGTCTGCTGTTTTCCATAACCAGAAACAGCTGATTGGTAGGAGAGCTGTTATAAAAGGTATATCCTTTTTTACGAAGCCCTTCTCTCAGAAGAGCTGCTGTTTCAATGGCATTTCTGCCTGTTTCCTTATAGAGCTCATCTGTGAAAAGAGCGTCAAACTGCACGCCGCACAGCCTTCCTTTGGCAAGAAGGGCTCCGTGCTGCTTGATCTGAGTGAGGAAATGTGCAGGTGTATTATTTTTTGTAAAAACAACAGCTTCTCCGCACAGCGTACCGGCCTTGGTACCTCCAATATAAAAAACATCGCACAGATCTGCAATATCAGGAAGCGACAGTTCATTTTCCGGGCAGGCAAGGCCTGTAATAAGACGGGCGCCATCTATATAAAGGGGCAGCTTAAAATGGCGGCATACCTGAGAAAGCTCTTTCAGCTCATCCTTTGTGTAAAGAGTTCCGTATTCAGTGGGATGAGAAATATATACCATTCCCGGGAATACCATGTGCTCATGGCTGTCATCTCCAAGAAAAGTTTCCATATAAGCCTCCAGCTCCCGGGCGCAGAGCTTTCCGTCATGCTGAGGCAGCGTAAGAACCTTGTGACCTGTAAATTCAATGGCGCCGGCCTCGTGAACACTTACATGGCCTGTTTCGGCAGCAATCACGCCCTCAAAGCTTCTGAGCACAGAGTCAATAACAGTCTGATTTGTCTGAGTTCCTCCAACCAGAAAATAAATTTCTGCTTCCGGGCAGTTACAGAGCTTCCGGATTTTATCTTTTGCAAGAGTTGTATAGCGGTCAGAACCATAGCCGGATAAATGCTCCATATTTGTATCCATAAGCCTCTGAAGAATTTTGGGATGAGCGCCTTCGGAGT